>Ga0208542_1000050_pt1 | contig 39396 bp, 36 predicted proteins | sample DEB08_DNA_3_FD_185495 | JGI IMG/M metagenome (GOLD analysis project Ga0208542, IMG submission 185495) | Aqueous microbial communities from the Delaware River and Bay under freshwater to marine salinity gradient to study organic matter... | ecosystem: Environmental > Aquatic > Marine > Coastal ... | reverse complement strand
CCCCGGCGCAGAAGGCAGACCAGTTGCCGGTTTCAAACTTGAAGAACTGAAACAAATGATAAGAGAAATGCTAGCAGAAAATGTATGAGTTTCCAGTTAGACAGAAAACAACAAGTCAAAGAAATACTCAAGTGCGGTAAAGATCCCGTTTACTTTCTAAAAACCTATGCCCGTATATCTCACCCGATGCACGGGCTTATCTTATTTGATACATATGACTTCCAAGATGTCCTGCTTCAAGACTTCAACGATCATCGTTTTAATGTTATCTTGAAAGCACGTCAGTTAGGTATTTCCACTATTACTGCTGGATACATTACTTGGCTTATGCTTTTTCACAGAGATAAGTCTATTCTTGTTATGGCTACCAAGTTTGCTACTGCTGGTAACTTGGTCAAGAAAGTCAAGAACATTATGAAGAACTTGCCGCAGTGGATTCGTATTGCTACTATCTCTGTTGATAACCGCACGTCTTTTGAGTTGTCTAATGGCTCATCTATTAAGGCGGCATCGACCTCTGGCGATGCTGGTCGTTCCGAAGCACTGTCTTTGCTCGTGCTTGATGAGGCAGCACACATTGAAGGTCTTGAAGAGTTGTGGACTGGTTTGTATCCCACGCTGTCTACTGGTGGTCGCTGCATTGCGCTTTCAACGCCAAACGGTGTTGGTAACTGGTTTCACAAAACTTGCACCGACGCAGAAGCAGGCGCTAACAATTTTCATCTAACAACGTTACCTTGGGATGTTCATCCCGACAGAGACGAGGCTTGGTATAAAAAAGAAACCAAGAACATGTCCAAGCGTCAAATAGCGCAAGAGTTAGAATGCAACTTCAATACGTCAGGCGAAACCGTCATTGACCCCGAATGCATGGAATGGCTGCTCACAAAAATCAAAGAACCAAAATACAGAACTGGCTTTGATAGAAACTTTTGGATATGGGAAGAGTTCGATCCTACTTGCAATTATCTAATGGTTGCAGACGTTGCTCGTGGTGATGGAGCAGACCACTCCACATTCCACATTGTTAAACTAGAAACGCTAGAAGTTGTCGGAGAATATCAAGGCAAACCAACGCTAGACATGTATGCTGATATATTAAATCAAGTTGGAAGAGAGTTTGGAAATGCTATGCTTGTTGTTGAGAACAATAACATCGGCTTTTCTGTCTTAACAAAATTAATTGACCACGAGTATCCAAACTTATATCACTCTATCAAGTCAACACACGAGTATATAGAACAACATCAAGCAGAGGTAAGAAACTCTGCTGTTCCGGGTTTTACTACCTCTATGAAGACCCGACCTCTTATCGTCGCGAAATTAGAGGAGTTTATCAGAAATAAACTAATTACCATATATTCTACTCGCACTATTAACGAGATGAAGACTTTTATTTGGAGGAATGGTAAACCACAAGCAATGAAAGGATACCATGATGACCTCATCATGGCTCTCGCAATTGCTTGCTGGGTTAGAGATACAGCATTACAAACAAGCGCCCGAGAATTAAATTATCAAAAGGCTTTTGCTGATGCTATAATAAGCTCGAAAACTACCATGAATACACAAGTTAAAGGTCAAACAGGCTACAAGAAAGATAACATTTTTGATAAAATGAATGAAGCTAAAAACATATACGACCAATACAGTTGGATTATAAAGTGAGAAAATAAATGGCTAATAAGTTTGATAAAAATCCAAAGAACAGACAATCGGAATTGTTCAAGTCTCTAACAAGGTTATTCTCCGGACCAATCATTAATTACCGCTCTCAGTCTGGTCGTCGTATTCGCAGACAACACCTTGACAAGTTTTCCAGCAGATTCAAGTCGGCATCTGGACAGCAGTTTAAGAAGTCGCTTTATAACCCATTAGATACAGTTGCAACAAATGCCATCGCAAACCAGCGCCGCTCCGAACGCTACGTTGACTTTGATCAAATGGAATACACACCAGAGATCGCATCGTCGCTTGATATCTATGCAGACGAGATGACGACATATTCAGATCTTCGTCCAATGCTTAACATCAAATGCCCCAACGAAGAAATAAAAGCAGTGTTGGCTATTTTGTATGAAAACATTCTTAACGTTCAATACAACTTGTTTGGTTGGTCGCGCACAATGTGCAAATATGGCGACTTCTTCTTATATCTAGACATTGATGACAAGTATGGTGTTCAGTCTGTTATCGCGTTGCCCTCATCGGAGATCGAGAGGCTTGAAGGCGGAGACGCAACAAACCCTAACTATATTCAATATCAGTGGAACTCTGCTGGTATGACTTTTGAGAACTGGCAGATCGCTCACTTCCGTATCCTTGGAAACGATAAGTATGCGCCATACGGCACTTCTATTCTTGAGCCAGCACGTCGTATTTGGCGTCAGCTTACACTTATGGAAGACGCAATGATGGCTTATCGCGTCGTCCGCTCATCAGAGCGCCGCGTATTCAAGATCGATGTTGGTGCTGTTCCTCCGCAAGATGTTGAAGGATACATGCAAAAGATCGTCTCACAACTTAAGAGAAACTCTGTTGTAGATTCTGAAACTGGTCGCGTTGACCTTCGCTACAACCCGATGTCCATCGAGGAAGACTACTTCATTCCTATTCGCGCTGGCTCTGCAACCGATATCCAAACACTTGCAGGTGCGCAAAACATCACAGCGATTGATGATGTGAAGTATCTCCGCGACAAGTTATTTTCCGCGCTAAAAATTCCCCAGTCGTATCTCACGATGGGCGAAGGCGCAACAGAAGACAAGACCACACTCGCACAAAAGGACATTCGTTTCGCAAGAACAATCCAAAGACTTCAAAGAGTTGTTATTTCAGAACTTGAAAAGGTCGGTATTATCCACCTTTATACTCTTGGTTTCCGCGGCGATGACTTGCTGTCTTTTTCGTTATCTCTCAATAACCCATCTAAGATCGCGGAACTTCAAGAGATCGAGCACTGGAAAGCAAAGTTCGACATCGCTGGTTCAGCAACAGAAGGCTACTTCTCACGCCGCTGGGTTTCAGAGAACATCTTTGGTATGAACCACGAAGAGTTCATCAGAAACCAAAGAGAAATGTACTACGACCGCAAGCACGATGCTGCGCTTCAAGTTGTTGCTGAAGCTGCTGCAACAGGCGGCGGTGGCGCTCTCGGAGGTGAACTTGGTGGTGGAGATCTCGGCGCTGAGTTAGAAGCAGACCTTGGCGGGGGACCAGAAGAAATACCAGCCGGCGAAGTTGGTGGCGGAGAAGCTCCAGCCGAAGAGCCCGCAGGTGGCGGAGAAGAGTCTCCGCTCCTCGCAGTACCTCCCGGCTCCCGTAACGCACCTAGACTGACTCCCGGTGCAAAAGGTAAAGTATACTATCCCGTGAAGACAGACTCACGCCCAGCAGGCGCTAGAAGTAGAAACTATGCGCGCATTGCTTCACCGGAAACTAACACATATAGAACCAACAATCTAGGCGCGTCAGAATTAAGATCTCTGGCGCGTGGTATTTATGAACAACAAGATTCTACTTATTCTTTGAAAGAACAAGATCAAGAAAGACAAATACTTGAAGTTAACAACACAATGCGTCAACTTGTAGATGTTTTAGAAAAAAAAGAAAATATATTAACGGAGCAAAAAAATGAAGATTAAGCACAACAAAAAGAGGAACACCGCTTTTGTTTTCGAATCATTATTAAGAGAAGCAACAGTTGCTATCATAAAAGGTGATACCGATAAGCAACATAAAGTTGTTCAGATCATCAAGAAGCACTTTACTGCTGACTCGGAGTTGAAGAAGCATCTTGAATGTTATCGTTCGCTTTATGAAAACCAAAGTTTAAATGCCCAAATAAGTGAAAAGATCCTCACCGAAGCAAAAATGGCTTCACGCTTAATCGACCCACACGGTTTGTTCAAGAAGCAAACAGAACTAATCAACGATATCAACACAACTCTTTCTCCGTCTGTGTTTTCTAACTTTGTTCCTAACTACAAGACCTTAGCAACTATCGATCAGATCTTCTGCGACAAGTTGCCGCCAAAAACACGTGTTATGTTGGAAAGCACCATTGTCGAGAATATGACGAAGAACGCTCCGGAAAACGTAGCCAACGAAGAAATTGATAACACCACGGTGTCTTGCTTTGTAGGAAAGTTTAATGAAAAATATTCAGAGACTTTATCCGAAGAGCAAAAGCAACTTTTATCTCATTACATAACTTCCTTTACAGATAACGCTGTATCGTTAAAGATGTTTTTAAACGAAGAGATCGTAAGACTTAAAAAGGTTATTACAGAGTCTTCCACAGGCGAGATGTTTACTGAAGACGCAGAGATGAAGCAAAAGGCAAGCCAAATAATTGAAAAACTTGAAGGGTTTAAGAAGGCACAAATAAACGATGATATCCTTCTGACCGTTTTAAAGACACAAGAGTTAGTAAAGGAAATGTCCAATGGCAGTAATAATTAAGATCGGAAAAGAAGCGAACGCAAAAAAAGTTCGCCTTGAAATGGACTTAAGAAAGTCCGTCAATGGTGATCTTATGATCTTTGACCACGGCGACATTGATATTGTTTTATCGCCATCAAAGAACAAAGTTGTTGTGTTTCCAAAAGAAACTATGAGCGACTTGGTTTATGGAGCACAAAACAGATTATTCGCGCACTTAAGAAAGCGCGGTATTGTTGTTGCAGAAAGCATTCAAGGCGGAGCGTTCTATGGTTCTCTTGAGGGAATGCTTGAAGAGTCTGCCGATCCTGATGCTAGTGCTGCAAAATTGGCGCTTATCAACATTCACAACTTTATCGAAGAAGAGCGTCCATACTTTGAGCAGACAGAAGCAATAGTTTCTATGGCTGATGATGAGCTACTTCATCCAGACAAGACACACTCAACAGAGTTAGGCGAGGTTCCACAAGAAGTTGAGCAAGGTTCTATCCGCCAAGGGTATGTAAGAGATCCATACTCGCTTGGTTATATGTATACTGTATAGGGAAGCGCTATGTCTGATATGAAAATGATAATGGAAAATTGGCGCCAAAGCACAATTACCGAAGATATTCAAACTGTTGGTCAGCTTTTACAGATTATTAAAACTGTTAAAAAGGATAAGGCCTTAAAAGCCGGCGGTAAGCTTGTGGCAAAATTAGCATTGCCGGGTGTGGGAGACTTAGCAGATTTTATCTCAGCCGGATTAGACGCTGCCGATTTTGGTGCGTCTTTATATGGTGGCGACTTGTCGGACAAAAAACCACCCGCGGCCCTTCAAGCGATGCAAATTGATCCAAATGTATCAAAAATAGTTGATGATGATATTGAAAAAGCATTTCTAAATTTTTTATCCGATCAATTAGAAAAAATGGATCCAAATACAAGTCTTAAAAACATTAATACAACAAGTATGTTACAAAAATTTATAGCCAGCAAATTTAACAACACAACGGTAAAAAAATGACAGAACTTATAGTGTTTATATTGTGCGCCTATGGGCTAACACAAATAATGGTGTACGGAAAGGTTTTTGATGGAATAAGACCAACCGAAGGCAGACTTGGGCAACTGTTTAAGTGCCCAATGTGTATGGGCTTTCACGTCGGCTGGTTTTTAATGCTACTTTCTCCGTTCACGGAACTATTTAGTTTTGAGGTTTCTATAACTAATTATTTCTTACTTGGTTGGTTATCATCAGGAACATCTTATGTATTAAACATGGTATTTGGAGACAATGGAGTTAAATATGAGCACAAACACGCAAATCCAGACAACTGCCACTTGGACAAACAAGTGGATGCTTCAGCCAGTGAGACGCTGTTGTAAGGGGAGTTAGCTATGGGTCAGAAGTTATTAAGAGAGTATTTTGCTTTATGCGATGGCGGAGTTTGTCAAGACCTCTTGACTGAGGATGAAAAGCGTTATGTTGCTGACGGCGGCATGATCCTTTCTGGTATTATGCAAATGACCGAAACTCAAAACGGAAACGGTAGGGTTTATCAGCACAGCACGATGGTACGTGAAGTCCAAAACTACCAAAAACTTGTAAAAGAAAACAGAGCACTTGGCGAACTTGATCACCCAGACGACTCAGTTATTAACTTGAGAAACTGCTCCCACATGGTCACAGAAATATGGATGGAAGGCAAGAACGTAATGGGTAAAATTAAAGTTCTTGATACGCCATCTGGAAAGATTTTGAAAGAACTTGTTAATGGTGGTGTTACTGTGGGCGTTTCATCTCGCGGTATGGGATCCGTTAGAGAAGAGAAAGGCAGAACAATTGTTGAAGACGACTTCCAATTGATATGCTTTGATATGGTTTCTGAACCATCAACCCCCGGCGCATTTATGATGAAAGAAGCCAAGGACTACCAAAATAAAGTTTTCACAAAAGCAGATAAAATCAATAGATTGTTAAACGAGGTTTTAAATGAAGAAAAGTGATTTAAAGAATATCATTAAACCACTTGTTAAAGAATGTATACACGAAGTCCTTTTGGAAGAAGGGCTTTTGTCGAATGTGGTTTCCGAGGTCGCCAAAGGGCTGAACTCTAACGTTGTAGTAGAACAAAAACAACGAGCACCCCAACCAGCGCCAAAAGCAGCCCCAACACAAGATCTCGCAGAACACCGCAGAAAATTAATGAATGCAATAAATAAAGATGCTTATAATGGTATCGACATCTTTGAAGGCACAACGCCTATAAAAGAAGCAGCTTCAACACCCGGTACCCCAGACCTTGGTGCTCCTGATGATGCTGGTGTAGATATAAGTTCCATCATTGGGACTTCTTCAAAAATCTGGGAAAGATTAAAGCAGGACTGAAATGAAAAAAGGATCACAAGTCGTCGTAACACCGAGACACCCAAAAGAAAACAACGAAAGATTAATTAGAAGATTCTTAAAGAAAGTTAAAAAAGAAAGAATCGTAGAAGAAGTAAGAGAAAGAAGAAGATATAAGAAGCCTTCTGTAAAGAAGAAAGAAAAACAAGAACGCGCTCAACGTGCCCGGTTCAGAGAAGAACAAAAACGTGTTCGTGCTCAACAAAGACGCACTAGAAAAAATAAATGACTATTTATATTGTAAATCAAAATTTTGAAGGAGTTTTATAATGGGAAGTTGGAATACAGAACCGGGCTTAAGTCATGTCGGTGCTTATCAAGTCAGCGGACAGCCTTATGCTACAGGAAGCATTAATTGCAAACTGGATGCACGACCTATAACAGATTGTGTGATAGATTTTCCATACGTCGCTCGTTGGGTTAAAATCATCAACAAAGACACAGTTAACGATTGCACAGTAGCTTTTTCTATCGCGGGTACCCAAGGGTCAGGAAACTATTTTACAGTAGCAAAAGCTGATGTCGATGCCAATGGCGCCACGGGTGATAGCGGCGTTTTGGAACTCAAAGTATCTAGAATAGTGATATCTGGATCAACTAACGTAGATGTTGTTGCAGGCTTAACAAATATTGGATCTTCGCGCACTGCAACCGACGATGGTCCAAGCTGGTCAGGGTCAGCAGGAGTAGGCTAGCCCGATGGCTAACTTTGGCTGGGCATATGTAAACTGTTCCGGCTCCGGTGGCGGTGGCGGAGGCGGAGAAGGTTCTGAAGGACCAATTTATTCCGTACAATTTATGACGGCATCGGGCACAGGTGTGTCCAGCGGTTCTCTTGACTTTACGTATAACTACACCACTAATACGGCGGTCTTATCGGGTAACTTGATAGTCACCGGCACAGTCAGCGCCAGTGTTTTTCAATATCGAGATATAACAATTATCGACGCCACAGGCTCAACATTCTTTGGCGACACGATAGATGATATTCACTCGCGTACAGGAAGTTTGGAGATCTGGTCAGGCACAACAGCCATCTTATCAGCCAGTAGTTATTCGCAACAAACTTTTGTTAAAGGCTTCGGCGGTAACTACACAAATGTAACAAGCAGCCACCACACTGCGTCTACTTCAGATCACGTACTTGGTATAAATGCTGTTGTAACTCCGCCAGCAAATGTATATGTTACCATACCAAGTCCTGCTGACTTTTCTGCTGGAGCGATATTGGTTATTAAAGATGAAGTAACGACCGCCCGCGGACTTTCAAACATTACGTTAACTCGCTCTGTGGACGATACATATACATTTGATGGTGATCCAACTTATATCTTAACAGGTACAATGCCTGCAATTAGTTTGTATTCAAATGGAAGCAATTGGTTTGTCTTCTAATTATTAAAGGAGACGACAAATGGCTTACAACAATCTATCTGGCACAGTCTTACAGCCAAACCATTTCCTCCCCAGACAGGATCATAATGGAAACGTTATTGTTCCAATTGTTTCCGGCAATTTATCGACTTCTGATGGCGCAAACATCATCAATGTGCCTCGCGTTTATAACGCAACAAATAACTCGCTTTTAACTAACGTTAATGGTGATGCAAATACAATAACGTGCGAAACCAACCTTACGTTTGACGGTGATACATTAAATGTTGTAGGCGATATTAGTGCTAGCATCGGTATATCTGCATCCGTATATTATGGAGACGGAAGCAATTTAACTAATATTAGAGCCGATAATGTTGCTGCTGAAGGACCAGCACACTCTATTCAGTATCATGATTATGTTGATGGGGACTTCACTGGCTCAGCAAACTTGCTGTTTAGTTCTTCAAACTTATATTTGACTGGTAACTTGGAGATGTTTGGAACAGGAACAGTAGAAGGAGATCTGATACCAGCACAAGCAGATATTTATAACCTTGGTTCACCATCAAATCCTTGGGGATCGTTATATATTTCAAGCAGCACAATCCACTTTGGAACAGATAGACTAAGCGTCCGTGATGGTCATTTGCAATATGGCTCAGGCACTTTAGAGCAGGGTATGCAAATTGGTCATATGCACTTAGTAAACAAAGGCATCCATATGGATAATGGTTTTCAGCTTGACTTAAATGCTGCTTGTATCAAGATACACGGTGGCGTAGTTTACAATAGAAGTCTTGTATCTGGAAACTATTCTTTAAGCGCACAAGACTATTATCTTGGCGTTGATACATCACAAAACCCTGTGTCTTTGACGCTACCAAGCGCCAGTCTTTTGGAGACTGGTCAAACGTTTGTTGTAAAAGATGAAGGCGGATCCGCGAACACAAATAACATAACAATTCAAGTATCAGATTCAGATTTAATTGACGGTCAAAATTCAGTTATTTTAGAGTCACCTTTCGCATCGATCCAGCTTTATTGTAACGGCACCGATAAATTCTTTATCTGCTAAAAATTTAAGACCCAAAACATACTACTTAATAGTGATGCATGGCTTCCGTGCATCGAATTTGGATAAGTTTACTTATCCGCCTAAACCATAAAAAACTATAAATGGAGGGTTTTTAAAATGGCTTATAAATTTCAATTAGGACCTGCCGTCATGAGCGGCTCCCTTACTCAAGAGGGTGGTCTTATTATTAAAGATGACGATGGTTCAATTCGTCTCACTGTAGATCGCGACAATGGCGCGCTCTCTGGCTCCGGTAACTTGCAAATTGGCGGTACCGTTAAGCTCGATGGTGTTGCTGATGCTGCTATCGACGTACAGTCCGACAGCCTTTACTTCCTTGATGCCGATGGCCTCATGAAGAAAGAAGCAGTTGGCGACCTTATGGCTGCTGTTGCAGGCAACGGTCTTAGCGAAAGCGCCGATCAACTTCAAGTTAACGTTGATGATTCTTCAATCGAGATCAGCGCCGACACACTTCAAGTCAAGGCTCTCGGTATTACCGATGCTATGCTTGCTGGCTCTATCTCTGACGCTAAGCTTGCTCAAGACTACGTTCAAGTTGGTGAGTTCACCGGTTCGTTCGCTGATGTTCTTGCAACTCACGACACTGATGATCTTGCTGAAGGTTCTAGCAACCTTTACTACACCGACGCTCGCGCTCGCGCTGCTATCAGCGAGGATGCTGACATCCTTAGCTACAACAGCAGCACTGGTGTTCTTAGCGTAGTTGGTGCTGCAATGTCTGGTTCTACTCTCGACATCGTTGGCGATGCTTCGGCTGCTGCTGCTGTCCGTTCGCACTTCTCTGGTGGTGAGATGATCGACATCTCTTCTGGTGTTGTTTCTATCGACGGTGCTGAGTTCTCTGGCTCTTGGGATGCCGTCCTCGCAACCAAAGACACTGACGATCTTTCTGAGGGTTCTAGCAACCTTTACTTCACCGACGCTCGCGCCCGTCAAGCTATTAGCGTGACTGATGCTGGTGGTGATGGCTCCCTTGCATACGATAACTCCACAGGCGTTATCACTTACACAGGTCCATCCGCTGCTGAAGTTCGTGCTCACTTCTCCGCAGGTGAGATGATCAGCATTGCTTCGGGTGAGATTGCAGTCGATGCTGCTGTCTTCTCTGCTTCTGCTGATGTTCGTTGGGATGCTAAGATGGCTGCTGCCGACACTGGTGATCTTGCTGAAGGTTCTAACCTTTACTTCACCGATGCCCGCGCTCGTCAAGCTATCAGTGTTACTGACGCTGGCGGTGACGGATCGTTGGCTTACGACAACAGCACAGGTGTTTTAACTTACACTGGACCAAGTGCTGCTGAAGTGCGTGCCCACTTCTCTGGTGGCGAGATGATCACCATCACTGATGGCGAAGTTGCAATCGACGCTGCTTTGTTCTCGGCTTCTGCTGATGTCCGCTGGGACGCTAAGATGGCTGCTGCTGATACTGGCGATCTTGCTGAAGGCTCTAACCTTTACTACACTGACGCTCGCGTCCACAACGCTCTTACCATGGAAGCTGCTCGTTTCATCACTTATGATGGTAGCGGTAACTTCGCAATGGACGAGGCTCTCTTCAGTGGTTCTGCTCGCGGTCTCCTTTCGGGCGGTGAGATGGTTGACTACGCTTCGGCAACTGGTGAGATCAGCATCAGCGCTGTCGCATTCTCTGGTTCATGGGACGACGTTCTTGCAACCAAGGACACTGGCGATCTTACTGAAGGTTCCAACCTTTACTTCACTGATGCACGTGCTCGCGCTGCTATCTCTGTAACTGACTCTGGTGGCGACGGCTCTCTCTCATACGACAACTCAACTGGTGTGATCACTTACACTGGTCCTTCGGCTGCTGAGGTCCGCGCACACTTCACCGCTGGTGACGGTCTTGCTGTCGCTGATGGTGACTTCAGTGTGAACGTTGACGACTCGTCTATCGAGATCAACGCTGATACTCTTCGTATCAAGGCTGACGGTGTTACAGGCGCTATGCTTGCTCCTGCTGTCGCTGGTGTTGGTCTTGCTCAAGACGGTTCTGGTAACCTCGATGTTGACCTCAACGAGTTGACCGCTGCTACTGTTGATGTGGCTGCTGATAGCATTGCTATCGTGGACGCTGACGACAGCAACGCTTCTCGCAAGGAAAGCATCGCTGACCTTGTGGCTGCAATGGCTGGTTCCGGTCTTTCCGCAACCAACGGCGTTCTCTCGACAGAGGCTGGCGTAACCCAGTCGTTCGCTGATGCTAACGCAACTCTTGTTGAGGGTATGAACTTCGGTACTGTTACTCTCTCTGCTGATCGTACCCTTACTCTTCCATCTGCACCTTCTAACGGTGACGTGGTTCGTGTTAAGGCTCCAGCATCCCTCGGTGGTAACGATCTTATCGTTGCTGTTGACGGCGGCACTTCGCACCTCATTGATGGTCAAGCAAGTGTTGTACTTGAGTCCGATGGCGCTGCTATCGCTATGCAGTACGTTGGTAACAACGTCTGGATCGTCTTCTAAGATTGCTTACAATCTAGAAGATTGTCTTATTTACTGGATGCCCTCCTTGTGGGGGCATCCTTTTTTTTGACTATTTATATCTGTGACTAATATCAAGACTTTGGATCTGCACGGAGAATATCATCGAGACGTTGAAAACAAAGTTGTAAACTTTATTTTAATGAACGACGCTCCTCTGAAGATCATAACAGGTGACTCCGAGATGATGCGAGAGATCGTATTCGGCATACTAGACGAACACGGGTTTGAATATCACCCGGAGTTCCATACTAATTACGGCGCATTTATTATCAGAGATAAAACGAATTTATAACCTATTTATAGACGAGAGGAAATAAAATGGCTTACAATGTTCTCAAGGGAATAGTTGAAGGCTCCGTGGATCAATACGGAGATCAAGAAATAGATGGCGTAAAAGTCTTCAAAAATACAATAAGCGCAAGTGTGTTTTATGATACAGATGCACAAAGTCCTTGTGCAACAATGAAAGATGTGGCAATTAAAAACATTGTTGGTGGAAGCAAGGGTGCCTTACTTACGTTTGAAGACGAAAACACAGCAAGGGCAAGCGACAAACTCACTTTTGATGGTGAGACATTAAAAACAAACACCATTCACGCAGAAGAGTTTCATGGCTCAGCAGCAAACCTCGTCGATATTCCAGCAGATAAAATTACAGGCAAAGTTCATGCTGACTCTATTCGCATTGGAAGTGGACTACATTCTGTACACGGAAACGTACAAGTTAACTGCGGTGCAGGTATACTCGCTGAAGAGGATGGATTATCAATTGACTTATCTACAAACGGCGGTTTAACGGTTAAAGGCTCAAAGTTAGCAATTGACTTAGAGAATATGGACAAAATAAACATCAGCGGTCAAAACTTAAGTGATAATGATCTGCTGTTAGTGTCGGACATATCTCACAAAAACACAACAAGCACAACACTTTTGAATTTCTATGAAAGTTATGTATCACACAAAATACACCAAGCTGCCGGCGGCATTGGGGACGTGCAAATAAAAGACAAACGAGGCTTTACGGCAACTTCAAAACTCTCATATGACTTAGCATCTGATACTTTAAAGGTTGATGGAAAGGTTGACGCTAGCTCTTTCAAAGTAAACAAGTCGCTTTATTGTAATGGCGCTGTTTATAATAACATAAAGACAATTGCTAGCAGAATTTATGAAGCGCAAAGTGAAGACTATACGTTACTGTGTGACACGAACAGCAGCCCAGTTACTGTGATGCTGCCTCCTGCGCGTAACAATGCCGGAAGAATTATCAACGTTAAGATGACCACCAGTGGCGAGTCAAAGAAAGGTACATACCCAGTAGTTTTAAAAGCCGTAGAGGGTGCAATAGACTTGACAGATGAAATGATTATAAAAACAAACCACTCGTCCCGCTCTCTTCAGTCCGATGGAGTGGCTTGGTGGGTTATAAGCTCAAAAGGCAAATAAATAAAAGGAAGTAATAAATGGCATATAATAATCAGAAAGGTTCCCAGCATACCGGAGATATCCAGTACGAGGGTGACCCAAACGACGTTCAGATAGACTTTGAAAACGATTTTGTAGCAATCAAAACAAATGGTCAACAAAGATTTATTGTTTCTGGTTCTGCGATTACGTCGTCAGTGAATATTGTCCCAAGTGTTACACTAACTAATGATCTTGGGTCTGTAGACTTAGAATGGAGCAGATTATATGTCGAAGAGGTAGTTGGTGATGTTGAGGGTGCCATTCGTTTTGACGCTGTTAATGACGAAGGTGATTCAATATCGAGAGGTCAAGTAGTTTATATTAAAGGTGTAGCGGGACAAACACCAACAGTGGCTCTTGCAGCAGCGGACGACGCCACCAAAATGCCTGCTTTTGGTCTTGCTGGCTCCAACGCAGCACAAGGCGCTTCTGTTCAAGTTGTCACTTTTGGGTCGATTGGAAACCTGAATTTAAGCACATTATTTCCTGGCGAAACATTTGCCGAAGGAGATCCTGTGTTTGTTCAAACGGGCTCAGGTGGCGTTTCTGGATCCTTGACAACAACTCGACCAACTGGTTCAAATAATTTATTACAAAATATTGGTCAGGTTGTTCGCAATGGTGGAGGTGGCGATAACCAAATTAAAGTTGGCGGTGCTGGTAGATCTAACGCAACCCCAAACTTAGATAAAGGCTACTTGTTTGTCGGAAATGATAGTGATTGTTCTGTGCAAGACAACACAATATACGTTTCGTCGTCTGCAAATAGAGTTGGTATTAATACCATTCCGCTTGACTCAACACTCGAAGTTAACGGAACCACAGCCGTAAGCGGTAACGTCAATATTCGATTGAACAACCAGTTCTTCCAAGGCTACTCAACCACCAACTCTAACGTATCGTTAATTGGAGTTCACTCTGATGACGTTATTCACGTTGGTAACTTGGGATACGATATTAGTTTAAGAGACGATACATTTGTTCAAGGAAACATTTCCGGTTCTGGAACAGCACAGTTTGTCGGAGCAACAATACTAGGAAACGATCTTACAGTTTCAGGCTCAACAATAATGGAGTCCTTAACGGCAAATGGTATCACAAACGTAGGTGCTTACTCTGGATCGAGCACTCTACACGTTGATGGTAATGCAACAATTGGCTCCGACGTTCTTGCTAGCGGATCGATAAGCGCATCTGTTGGCTTATCCGCAGGAACATTTATCAGCAGTTCTCTTGGTATTCACGTCACAGGATCTCAACCGCATATAGCAATTGGCGACAAATTTGGCTACGGTGCATTAGATGGTATGCTTGCTATCAGACCTTCGGATACAAGTAATAAGACACTTGCTCTAATGCAAGCAGCAGACGCCGATGGTGGTCGCATTGCTCTCGGTGTTTCTGGTTCTGGTCAAATTACAGTTGGTGGTGCAGCATTCGACGGTGTTGCGAACTTTGTCGGAACAGACATTGAAAAACTTATCCACGCTCAGTCAGACAGCCACAACCCTGTATTCCAAGTCAGTGGTTCTGGAGAGGTTATAATAGGCTCAAACACACCAACGCTAATATTGAACGACGGCGCAACACCCGCAGCTAGTATTGGTGTTAATACTAGTGACAATGTCATTATTGAAAATTTTGTGTTAAATAAAAGCATAGTTTTCAAAACAAACGACGGCGGAGCATCAAAAGAAGCTATACGTATTACAGGCTTATCTACACTGCCCGGTAGCATTAATCCAGAAGTTGTTATCAATGAGGGCTCCGATTCTTTAATGGACTTCCGTGTTGAGAGCGATAACAATACACATATGTTATATGTTAGCGGAGCAGCAGATAGAGTAGGTATTAATACTAGCGCACCAACACATACGCTTGCGGTTTCAGGCTCTACATCAATATCAGGCAGCTTAACTGTCACGGGCTCTGTAAGAGGCAGTATTCTTGAGTATACAACCCATGGGTTTGTTGATAGTGGTGGTGCACCACACACAGGCTTTATACCATTCTATGATCTTACTGAAGTAGACACCCCAACTGCTGACTATAGGCACCAAATGATTGCGCCTTTTAATGGAACTCTTAAGAAAATATTTCTTAGAAGCAGCAATGACCAATCCGGAGGCACCTCAAGTTTAACTCTTTATGTTGCAGTTGATGGACAAGATGCAGTTGACGATGGTTCTATTGTTGAAGTATCAAGCTTGACCGGTCCAGTCGCGTCAACAACCACCACCTTCCCGTTTACTGGCTCAGCATTATTTGCTGCCGGCGATGTTATTGGTATCCGCTACGAACTCTTTAATACTCCGGGTCGTGTAAACATTACTTGTGTATGGGAATTTGATCAAGAATAACTTAGGCTGCAAAAAATGGACTTTTGTGAGCGTGAATACTATTTATTTTGAATTATTGTCGAAATAAGGAGAGAATTCATGTCTAGTTTACTTGGTGAGGCTATTGTCGATGCTAAGGCACTTCGCGAAAGCGCACTTAAAAATGCTGAAAGCACAATTATTGAAAAGTATTCTGACGAGGTCAAAAAGACCCTCGAAGCACTTTTAGAGCAAGAAGAAGATCTTGCTGCCGGTCTAGACGCCGCGCCCACCGAAACTCCCGACTTAGGTTTGGGCGAAGAAGAAGCAGCACCAGCAGACACCGAAGTAACCGAAGACGAAGTTCCTCTCGCTGCAACCGACGACTTCTCACAGAACGAAGGCGACAACCTCTCCGACTTGCCTAACTCTGGTGAAGAAGTTGAACTTAACATCGACCTTGGCGCCCTCCAAGAGTCAATTGAGCAATTAGCCAAGACTCTTGAAGAGGATGAGGAAGTTGAGATCGACCTTAACGAGGAAGGCGCTAAGCCAGACTATCTCGACTTAGACAAAGATGGCGACAAGGAAGAGCCCATGAAGAAGGCAGCCAAAGACGCCAAAGAAATGAAAGAAGAAATGGACGTGGATGTTGAAGACGACGCCGCAAAAGCAGAAGCGGACGATGAGCAAATGGACGACTTGGAAGAAGAAGTTGATGCCGATGCTCTCGTTGATGCTATTATGGAAAAGCTCACCGCTGATATGGGCTTTGACCTTTCCGGTTGGGCAGGTCGTCCTACGTCACAATTAAAAGACGAACAAGAAATGGAGTTAGCCGCCGAGGCATCTGATGATACACTCGAAGAAGACGACGACTCCGAAGAAGATTTAAACGAATCATTAACTGAACTTGAAGATGAGAACAATTCATTGAAAGCGCAGTTGGATAAATATAAGCAAGTTGTTGAAGAGATCAAGGAGAACCTTTATGAGGTTAACCTCTCTAACGCTCGCTTACTTTATACGAACCGAGTATTGAGAAATACCTCCTTAAATGAGCGACAAAAAGATAAAATTGTCGATGCTATTTCTAGCGCCGGTTCTGTAGCAGAAGCAAAGACTATCTTTGAAACGCTTCAAAGCGCAGTGGAGGCTAAGCCTAAGCACAGCCCACAATCACTTAGCGAGGCGATCGGTCATAAAGCTTCTGTTATTCGTGCTACTCGTAAAGAGGCAGCACAACCACAAGATGCATTCTCAGATAGAATGCGTCGATTAGCTGGAATAAAATCATAATTTATAAAAAAAAGGAGGTGATTAAATGTCTAGTATTATCGAAAGGTTGACTGAAGGTGTAGTCAACCGTGATATGCGCGCCGAAGGCTCCGCTCTTCTTTCCAAGTGGGAGAAGACAGGTCTTCTTGAAGGTCTCGACTCGGATTCGACTCGTGGCTCGATGGCTCGCTTGCTTGAAAACCAAGCAAAGGAACTTCTTCGTGAGAGTTCCACCATGGCCGGTGGCGATGTTGAGGGCTTTGCAGCCGTCGCATTCCCCATTGTGCGCCGTGTTTTCGCAGGCTTGATCGCAAACGATCTTGTTTCTGTTCAACCAATGAGTCTCCCAAGTGGTCTCATTTTCTTCCTTGACTTCACTGTTTCTTCTAACGGTGCAGGTCTCCCCCGTCTTGGATACGGTACCGATGGTTCCGAGGATTCCGTGTACGGTGGTGGTCGCATTGCATCGCAAATCACAGGCGGTGTGGTCATCAGTGGAGCCGATGCCGAGGAAGGTCCGTATAACCTTAACAACGGTTATGCTTCGCCAACCGGTTCTGTTTCTCTTGCTCTTACGTTCGTTACAGCAAGTATTTACAGTGCTTCTGCTGGTGAGCTTCCCAAGCTTGTTCAACACGATCCTGAGCTTGAGGCGCAATCTGGTATTGCAACTGTTGCTGTTGCGACCTTCACCGTTAGCGACTTGACTGGCTTCAACGAAGATGACTTCGTTGCAGTTACTCTTCAAGATGCTTCTGGTTCTAACGCAGGTCTTAACACAACCAGTTCCGCTGGTGGTGGACAGCGTGGTGTTCAACTTCGTCGTCTCACCCGTCTCAGTGGTTCTAGCCAAACCACCGGTCTTATGGTCCTTGCATCATACGATGGTTCGGCAACTGCTGCTCAACTTCAAGGTATCATTACTGCATCCGCAGCCCACACCACCACCTTCCCGCAGAAGGATGACTTCATCGCCGGCGGTGCTCTTGGTTCTGTCGTTGGTGATGATCCATGGGGTCTTGAGAACAACCAAAACATCCCTGAGATCGACATCAAGGTGGACAGCGTTGCTGTTACCGCAGTCACCAAGAAGCTCAAGGCTAAGTGGACACCGGAGTTAGGTCAAGACCTTAACGCCTACCACAACCTTGATGCGGAGGTCGAGCTTACTTCGATCCTTTCTGAGCAAATTGCTCTTGAGATCGACCGTGAGATCCTTGAAGACCTCGTTAAGGGTGCAACTGCTGGTACCAAGTACTGGTCACGTTCTCCGGGCTTGTTCGTTAACCGCGACACGGGTGCTGAGATTGGTGCATCTGCTAAGGCTCCGGACTTCACCGGTACCGTTAGCGAGTGGTACGAGACTCTCGTTGAGACCATCAACGATGTTTCTGCTCAAATTCACCGCAAGACTCTTCGTGGTGGTGCTAACTTCATCGTCTGCGGACCTGAAGTTGCTAACATCCTTGAGTTCACCGCTGGTTTCCGTGCTTCCGTCACTGCTGACGACGAGCGTGGTTCCATCGGCGCGATGAAGGTTGGTGCGCTTACTAAGAAGTTCGATGTTTACGTCGATCCTTACTTCTTGCGTAACGTGGTTCTCGTTGGTCGCCGCGGAACTTCTTTCCTTGAAAGCGGTTACGTGTACGCTCCATACGTCCCACTGCAAACCACTCCTACGATCTTCGGACCTGAAGACTTCGTACCCCGTAAGGGCGTCATGACTCGCTACGCTAAGAAGATGGTGCGTCCTGACATGTACGGTCTTGTTATCGTCCGCGGTCTCATCGGAGAGAGCGGCGCTTAATAGCCACTAAACTCATATAAGAAGCTCCCTTGTTTCGGCAAGGGGGCTTTTTTATTTTTTGAGACATCCTCACACTTTTGTTGTACGGCAAACTACTTATTAATGCCTTTATTATATAGGAGAACTTATTATGGGTAAGAAATGGAAACGCATCTTATTGCAAAGAAGAAACGCAGCACCCGCCGCCGCTGAAGCACCGGCTCCTGCTGCTGTTGAAAAGGCTCCAGAGCCAGTTGCTGTAGAAGAAGCCGTCGAAGAAGCCCCCGAGCCAGAAGCTGAAGTTGTCGAGAACAAGATGAAGCCTGCTAAAGCTAAGAAATCATCAAGACGCAGCAAGTAACATAGGAGAATCGGTGAGTGCCAACGAATTTAAGTCCAAAATCAACTCAGAGCGCGATCGTACTAACGTCTACTGGATCAGCCGACGCTGTTAGTGCTGCGTGCCCGTTCGGCATATACACTGCTTCCGCAAACTTCTTAAGTGGCGCATCAGACCAAGTTGCTTATGTTTATAAGAAGCTTGGTGGCGATGTTGTCGATATTGAACTTACTCCGTCAAATGTATATGCTGCTTATGAAGAAGCTGTGTTGGAGTACTCATATATCATTAACTTGCACCAAAGCAAGAATGTAATATCGACTGCACTTGGGAACACAACAGGAACTTTTGATCACGATGGTGTGTTGTTGACTGGTCCTGTTAGTGGTAACTTGCGTTACCCAAGGTTTCAATCTTCATACGCTAATAAAGTTGGCGATGGTATGGCGGCTATGGCTGGAGTCGGAGGAACTATCCCGCAGTACTCGGCTTCCTTTAAGCCGACAGCAAAGAGACAAGACTATGATCTACAAGAGATCATTAATAGCGCCTCGGCTGCCGGCGTGGATGACCAGGGTCGTTCAGTTCCATTTTCTGGTAAAGTGGACGGCAAGAGAGTTATAATAACAAAAGTATATTATAAGACTCCAAGAGCTATGTGGAGATTCTTTGGTTACTATGGTGGTATCGGTGTTGTGGGTAATATGACCACATACGGTCAATTTTCTGATGACTCAACATTCGAACTGATACCAACGTGGCAAAACAAGCTTCAAGCAATTATGTATGAAGACAACATCTATACACGCACATCTCATTATTCTTATGAGATCATAAACAACAATTTAAGACTGTATCCAGAGCCCGGTCACTGGGACTTCACGTCAGTGGATAGCATGTGGGTCAGGTTCTATGTACAGGATATGGATGTTTTTACACCCAACTCTGAATACGAGGATGGTGTAGACGGTGTTAACAATATAAACACATTGCCTTTTGATAACATTCCATATGAGAACATCAATGCTATCGGTAAACAGTGGATCAGAAAGTATTGTCTCGCGCTCTGCAAAGAAATGCTTGGTCAGATCCGAGGCAAGTTTACAACTATCCCGATCCCCGGAGAGTCAGTCACACTGAACCACTCCGATCTTTTATCGCAAGCAAAGGACGAGCAGCAACAACTAAAAGATAAGTTAATGGATATGTTGAAGGAGACTGAATACAAAGAACTCGCCAAGTACGACGCAGAAACAGCAGACGCAGCGCAGAACTTATTTAAGAACTCTCCTTTACCAATTTTCGTGGGGTAATATAAATGTCAAATGAATGGAACAGACCAGAGCAGCCGCCCCCACCGCTCTTCTTAGGAAAGAAAGAGCGAGATCTAGTAAAGCAGGTTAACGATGAACTTATTGAAAAGGTTATCGGACAACAGATCCTTTACTACTCTATTGATATGGAAACAACAAACTTCCACGAACTCTACGGAGAAGCAATAGAGAAAACATATCTCCCACCAGTTAGAGTTTATGCTTTGGTTAAGTTTGATGAAGAAGCGACATCGTATCTTCAAGATGTGGGCGTGGACAAAGAATACGCTATTACAGTATACTTCCACAGAAGAAGACTCACAGAAGATCAGGATGTCTTTGTCCGCGAGGGAGACTTTGTTTTATATGGTAAAACATATTACGAGATAGTTAAGTTATCGGAAGACAGAAAACTGTTCGGTCAAGTTGATCATACATTTGAAGTCGTTGCGATCTGCAAGCGAGCAAGAAGAGGACTATTCGATGCTACCTGATAACTTTGACTTTGCACAGTTGCCCCCAGAGGCAACAGATGTTACATTAAAAGAAATAGGAATGCTTTCCTCAACCATAGAGACAATTGATATGGCGCTAATGTCGTGGGTCAAAGAGGATCTTGACTTATCCGCAAAAACAAACGCTGGCTACGAGAGAGTTCCAGTTTTATGGCAAGCACCAGAACGCGCATTCCAAATAAAAAATGAAAAGTCCTTACGAGACGAAAGAGGCAGTTTAGTTCTTCCGCTTATTAGCGTTGAAAGAGCGAACATTATCAAAGATCCCGATCGCAAAGGATCGTTCCAAGCGCACACCTTTTCGCAAGATCACAAAGGCAGAAGCGGTAGAATGGTTATTGCGAGAAGAGTAAAACAAGATAAAACTCGTAACTTTGCCGTCGCTGCTGGAACAAGAACCAATACCGAGGGAACACTACAACAGCATTTCCCGAGAGTCAACAAAAGAGTGGTTATCCAAAGTTTGTCCATTCCTATCCCTGTCTATGTTAATGTAGAATACAAGATAACAATTAAAACTGAATACCAAGAACAAATGAACCAGTTGATGCAGCCCTTTATGACGAGAACAGGACAAATAAATTCTTTCCTTATGAGAAGGAATGGGCACATATATGAGTCATTCATTGACCAAACGTTCACCCACAATAACAATGCATCAAACCTCGCAGAGGATATGAGGATGTTCGAAACAGCAATTAATATACGTGTTTTAGGTTATCTAATTGGCGAGGGAGATAATGATGATCGACCCATAGTAAAGGTCGATGAGAGTGTTGTAGAGGTAACTTTCCCCAGAGAGTCCGCAGTAATTCCTGGTCAGCCGTCGTTTTTGGAAGATTAATTCAGGAACTAAACTTTAATTTATATTGTTCGTTCATCCTTTTGAAATGCAAAACACTATTTAGGTAATGATTGTTACGTCTTTCAAGACAAATAAATACAAGAGGATTGTCTAATCATGTCAGTAAAGAAATTTAAATTTGTTTCCCCCGGAGTTTTCATCAACGAGATTGATAACTCTTTTATCCCGAGAAGACCCGATGTCATTGGACCCACGGTTATCGGTCGTGCTACCAGCGGTTTAGCTATGCAGCCGATCAAGGTTGAGGCTTACTCTGATTTCGTTAGCATGTTTGGAGACACTGTCCCAGGTCAAGCAGGCGGAGACGTCTACCGTGACGGTCAGGATATCCAATCCCCCATCTACGGTACCTACGCAGCAAAAGGCTTCTTGAACGCTGGTGTAGCACCTCTTACTTATGTTAGAACACTTGGTCATCAGCACCCAGACGCAACAGGTTTCAGTGCTGGTGCGGGTCAAGCACAAGCTGGCTGGCGTACCGATAACTTGATAGGCGCTGCTGGTGGTGGTGCTTTCGGTTTATTCGTTATGGCTTCTGCAAGTTTAGATTCAACTGGCTCCATCGACGTTACCCGAACCGCTAACACTGCCTCATTGGCTGCGGTTTGGTATTTGGACTCTGGTATGATGATGCTTTCTGGAAACGCAATTGGCTCTGGATCTTCTGCTGACCGTGTTAACTACAAGGCAATCGGAACTGTTATCGAATCAGATAGCAATGGTCTCTTCAAGGCAGTTTGGAGCAGCGGAGACACTGGTACCGAAAGAGTATACGACTTCAACTTAGACGATAACAGCCAAAACTTTATTCGCAGAGTGTTTAACACGAACCCTCAATTAGCACCGAGCGGTAACTTCTACCCAGAGGCATCTGAATTATCATACTGGCTTGGTGAGTCATACGAACAAGAAATTAGAGATTCAGTTAGTAACGTGTCTTCTGCAATGTTTGGAGTTATCCTTCCGATCCACCTTAGTAGTTCAACAGATACCTCTCCAGCAAACCGATACGGCTCCACTGCACAAGCCCGCGAAGCAGTCGCTGGCTGGTTCATTAGCCAAGATACTGGTGTTGCTGGTGACTTCAACGTTGTTAGCAAGACCACAAAGTTATTCCGACTTATTGGTCGTGGACACGGTGCTTGGTTGAACAACAATGTTAAGATTTCTATCTCTAACATTCGCTACTCAAACAACAGCACAACTGACTATGGTTCATTCTCGGTTCTTGTTCGCTCTATCTCTGATACAGATGGCGCACAACAAATCCTTGAGAGATTCGATAACTGTAACCTTGATCCATCATCTGCTAACTATATTGGTCGCAAGATTGGTGATCAATACACTGCTTGGGTTGAGAGCGAGAGAAGACTTAAGACTTACGGTGAGTACCCGAACCAGTCCAAGTACATCTATGTTGATGTTGCCGCAGACGTTGCTGCTGGTGCTTCTGGTATGGAGACTCTTCTTCCGTTCGGTTACTATGGTCCTCCGAAGTATAAGGATGTTGGCGAGGTGCTGGTATCTGATGAGGGAATTCACGGATTCGCGACCAACCCGGTTGGCTCAGATGTATTTATGCGAATCCTCACCGGTTCCGATCAGGGAGTCTTCAGCAACATCGATGAAACAACCAACATTGCATTATCTGGCGCACTTACAGGTTCGACGATCGCGCTTAAACTGACTTATCCAGAAGTTCGACTTCGCAACTCTGCTTCTGATGGTGGTATCTCTGACCCACGTAACGCATTCTTCGGAATGGATGTCGGCAGAACAGCAGACTCTACCAGATACGATAGAAGTGTCCCCGGTGTTCATTCTATGCTTTCAAACCAGTTTGCTGATAAGGCAGATCCGACCGCAGCTACATATGGTGGACTTGATTCCTTCGCATACGTCTTCACCTTAGATAATGTTGTTGATGCTAATGCTGGTGTTGGAGATCCGACAATGTTCTACCGCTCTGGTTCGAGAGCCGATGCAACATCATACACGGCACTCTCCGGAAAGACCTACAAGGATCTTATTGATGCCGGATTCAACAACTTCACCGCGCCGCTGTGGGGTGGATTTGACGGCTTCAACATTAAACTTCCCGATCCTCTCTACAACGATGGTATGAGCAGCGGTACAGAAAAGACGAGCGCCGCTTACTACACTATTAAGAGAGCAATCGATACCGTAGCAGATCCAGAGGTTGTAGAAACCAACCTTCTTGCAATGCCCGGACTTACCAATACATCTCTTACTCAGCATATGATCAACGTGTGCGAAGAAAGAGCGGACGCCCTCGCAGTTATCGACCTCCCCGATGTGTACTTACCAGCGGCAGAAGGCAACTACAGCACTAGGAGCACGAAGGCATCTCGTATTGCTACCACTCCAACGGCGGCAGCAACTGCGCTTAGAGACAGAAGAATTAACTCTTCTTACGGCTGCACCTTCTACCCTTGGGTACAAACAAGAGATGAAAGAACCGGTGCTGCTGTCTGGCTTCCACCAAGTGCCGCAATGCTCGGTGTGCTAGCTAGCTCAGAAAGAAAAGCACAGCTTTGGTTTGCACCTGCGGGCTTTAACAGAGGCGGACTCTCCGATGGCGCTGCTGGTATTCCAATTAGTTCTGTTACTGAGAAGCTCACCTCTAAGCAAAGAGATCTTCTTTACGAAGCCAACATCAACCCGATCGCCTCTTTCCCATCAACCGGAATTGTGGTCTTCGGTCAGAAAACCCTCCAAGAAAGTCAATCTGCACTTGATAGAATCAATGTGAGAAGACTGGTTATCTACCTCAAGAAGGAAATCTCCAGAATCTCTACACAAATTCTCTTTGAGCAGAATGTCCAAACTACATGGAACCGCTTCATCGGTCTTGTTGAACCGTTCCTTGCAAATGTTAAGAGTAACTTCGGTATCTCTGACTACAAGTTGATTCTTGATGAGTCAACAACAACCCCCGATCTTATTGATCAAAACATCATGTATGCGAAAATCATGGTGAAGCCAGCACGTGCGATCGAATACATTGCGATCGACTTCGTGATTGCCTCTACCGGCGCATCATTTGATGACTAAAAATAATCTGAATACTATTTAAAATTGAATATAGGAGCCAATTAAAATGCCATTCTGGTCAGACAACTTTGCCGAAAACACCGAACTCAAAGATCCTAAGCGTCAGTTTAGGTTCAAGGTAGAATTCACAGGAATTAGTGCGCCACAAGGAGGTTCTCTTCTCTGGTATGCTAAGTCAGTGAACAAGCCGTCCTTTTCTGTTGCTACATCGGAGCACCAATACTTGAACCACACGTTCTACTATCCTGGTACCGTGACTTGGGATCCGATTAGTATGACTCTTGTTGATCCCCGTGATCCCGACATGTCCGCTACACTTTCAGATATTGTTAACCTTTCTGGCTACAACCCTCCTTCTAACCCGAACTCACTCGGTACTATGTCGAAGGCAAAATCAGCAGGCGCTCTCGGTGCAGTTTACATCTCACAAATTGATGGCGACGGTAACGAGATTGAGAAGTGGACTCTTTGGAACGCTTTCATTACAACCGTGAAGTATGGCGACATGGCTTATGGAAATGATGACTTGGTTGAGATGACCCTTGAGATCAGATACGACTGGGCACGACTTCAAACCCCCGGTGGTCCTTCACGCGCTACCGCTGGTGATGGTCAAAGCACATTTTTCCAATCATAGTACAACACAACATTTAAACATGCTATAATAGTCTCACACAATATTTCAAAAGAGGTGTATATTGTCAAGAAATAGTGATAGGTTGGGCTCGCAGTTTACTTCAGACACTGCCGAGCCACAACAATTAGCTCAAAACACAGAGAGTGGTGACTTTTCGTTCATCATTCCAACGGAGATCGTGGATCTACCTTCAAGAGGTGCCTTCTACCCAGTAGGGCATCCCTTGCACGGCAGAGACTCAATCGAAATTAAGCAAATGACCGCAAAAGAAGAGGATATGCTGACTTCTAGGTCATTGCTTAGAAAGGGAGTTGCTTTGGACAGAGTTCTTAGCAGCATTATTACCGATAAAAGCATCAACGCTGATAGCTTATTGGTCGGTGATAGAAACGCGCTCATTATTGCAGCGCGTATTTCAGCATATGGCAACGACTACAACACAAAAGTCACGTGTCCTTCTTGCGCAACAGCACAAGAGTACAGTTTTGACTTAAACAAAGCCAGTGTTTACTCCGGAGACGACTTAGCCGATGAAGGAATAGACACAACCCCCACAGGCAACGGAACATTTGTTACTCGTCTCCCCCGAACAGGTCTAGAAATTACATTCAAGATCATGACGGGAGCAGATGAGAAGTTTCTTCTTGAAGGTATCGAACTTGATCGCAAGAACAAGCGAACACACGAGAAGAACGTTACAAGACAACTTGTTAATATGATTGTAGCAGTTAACGGAAATACAACATCAGAGGCAGTCAACTATGTTGTACAAAACATTCCATCAGTAGACGTGCGTCACCTTCGTAATGCGTATAAGGCAGCTAGCCCTAACGTTGATTTAACTCAACACTTTGAATGTTCAGAGTGTGATTACGAAAGTGAATTGGAGGTGCCACTTACGGCAGACTTTTTTTGGCCTAACACCTGATTATATGGAGAACGTATATGAGCAGTTCTTCTTCTTAAAATACTCAGGAGGCTGGTCATTATCGGAAGCATATAACCTACCTATAGGTCTGCGTAAGTGGTTTGTTGAGAGGCTAGTAAAACAACTAGAAGCAGAAAAAGAAGCAATAGAAAATGCCTCTAAGAGCAAAGGCGGAAGAAACTCGCAATCATACACATTGTCTGATAGCAATCAACCGCAAATGCCACAAACATTTAGCAAAAAATATGGACAAGGGTAAAACCTTGTCTTTTTTTGTGGCTACTATTTATTGAGTAAGGAACTTTTTCGTGGCTATCAATAGAGCAGATTTAGAAGCAATTAAAGCAGCTATCATTGGCGCTATTAATAGTGCTGCTGGCGCTTCCGGAACGGGTGCTACCACTGGAGACGCCGAATCTATCGACAGATTAAATAAGTACCTCGCTGGCCTTAAGGAAACATCAGATGCCCTCGAACGCCAAGAGCAAGTGGCCAACGCAATGGCTGACTCTGAAAAAAAATTGGCTGAGCAAAGAAGAATAGGCATAGATCAAGCAAAAAATGAAATAGAAATAGCACAAATCACACTTCAAATTAATCAGAAAAATAATTTGTACACTGCCGCTCAAGAGGAAGCAGTAAAAAAGTTAATAGCAAAAAAACAAAAATATATTGAAGAGACTGAAAAAGCAATAAAAGCAGACGAAGAAAAAATAGCCTCAACCGAATCGCTCACTAACACAATGAAAGGACTCGTGCAAGTCTATGAAACACACAGTCTGGTAAATACACAAAATATTGTTAGTATGGTTAAGCAAGTAAGGCAACTTGGCTTTCAAAAAGCAGCGATAGGCGCCCTAAAGGGTGTCGCACTTGGTCTTATAGATACAATGATTAGCCTAGCATTCAAGACCGATGAAGCAGCAAAGTCCTTTATGGCTTCAACTGGCGCTTCCGAAGAAATGGCTAAGGCGATTAGCGGCGATATTCAATCAATGGCTTTCTATGGTGTGCAAGTAGATGAAGTCTATAAAGCACACACTGCACTTCGCGGCGAGATGTCCGAGTTTTCTCTTATGTCTCAACAAAACCAGCGCGACATTGCGAATACAGGCGCTTTGCTGGAGAAGCAGGGTGTTAGCCTATCTGATTACGCAAAAGCCACTCAACTTGGAGTAAAGGCGTTTGGATTGAGCGGTGCAGAAGCCGCAGCAGTTAGTAGAGACTTAAACTCCCTAGCAATGCAAATTGGAGTAACTCCACAACAGATGGCTCAAGATTTTGTTACCGCTGGAGATGAAGTGGCTGCATTTGGTGCTTCTGGTGTGGATGCCTTTAAAGATCTGGCTGTTGTCTCAAAGACAACCGGCTTGCAAATAGAAAAACTAATAGCAATTTCAGACGGTTTTGATACTTTTGAGGACGCCGCCACCTCCGCAGGTAGACTTAACGCTGCGCTAGGCGGTAACTTTGTTAATGCTATGGATCTTATGATGGCGAAAGAGCCAGCCAAGCGCTTTGAGATGATCCGTGATGCTGTGTTGAGAACAGGTAAGACATTTGACGATATGGATTACTTTGAAAAGAAATTCTATGTTAACGCTATCGAAGGTATTGAAAGTACCGCTGATCTCGCGCTTTTAATGTCTGGGAACTTTGATACACTAGCAGGAGCAACAGAGAAATCATCAGATGAGATTCTTGCTCTTCAAGAACGAACAAAATCAATTCAAAATATTCAAGAGCGCTTTAAGTCTCTACTTGCTAGCATGATACCGGTTGTTACGCCTCTTATTGATGTTTTCGAAGGCTTAGTAAAACAACTGGAAGGAAATGAAGAGGCGATACAACGGTTTGGTAAGGGTATTGTTAATGTTACAAAATTTGTTGTTTTTTTGATACCGCATTTAGATAAGATATTATATGGTTTTATCGCACTTACAGTTCTTAAGGGTGCCGGTGCTCTTGGTATGTGGGTAGCACAACTTGTTGTTCTCGGAAAAGGCGCACCAATTGCATCCACAGGCATGTCCAAACTAGTCGGACCAACGCTCGCATTTGGTGCGGCTATTGGTATGGCTGCTGCCGGAATTGGTTTTGCTGCAAATGGTTTAGCAAACTTGGCTGAAGCCTTTTCGTCATTGAGTGCGGAGCAGATCTCTGGACTTAATGAAGCAATTAACGCACTAATGCGCACGATGCTGATCTTCGGCGTCGCCCTTGTAGGACTCGCTGTTGCTGGTAAGGCTGCCTTTGCCCCAATGTTAGGTCTTGGTGCTGCTATATTATTGATTGGTGGTGGTATAGGCGTAGCAGCCGCTGGTATCGGATATATGGGAGAGGGTCTTGCATCGATGTTTAGCGCAATGAACGCCGAGAATACAGCACTCTTTACAGGTTTCGTTAGCACACTTGTGCTTGGTTCTGCTGGCTTTGCAGCAGCGGGTCTTGGTTTGGCTGCAATGGCTTCTGGAATATCTTCTGTTGCTAGCGCGCTGAATGAGATTAATACAGATACCATTAAAGAGTTATCAAAAATGGGTGGTGTAGATGTAGGAGTCACATCCGATGGAGTTGCTACTAATATTCAGACTATTATGGACGCCATCAACGGCGTCGATACATTGAAACTTGGAGCAGCAGCCGTAATGGTCACCGCTGCTGCCGCCAACAATAATGCAACAACAGCGCCAGCACCACAAATGGCGGCACAAAACCAAAAAGATACAAATATTGATGTTAAAGTATATATTGACGGCAAGCAAATGGCTAGCGAGGCGGTTGTGGCGGTCGATAACGAATTTAAAAGAAGAATACAAGGAAAGGGCACGACCGTCATAATCTGAGAAAGGAAAATATAGTAAATGTCTCAAGGAATATTTAAACAGCAAAATTACAAAAACATTACGCTAGGATCGCAATTGGATGACGGCCCTGACGCTGGTCATCTTAGTCCGGCAACCACCGATGGTCTTGCTAATCAGGCAGAGGCTGTGCTGTCGTTTTTTCATGTTCCATCCGAGACCGACGTATTTTTCAAAGCCTTTATCACAACATTTAGTGAAAACTATTCTTCAGACTGGACTCCTGATACTGTATTTGGTAGAACTGACCCAATTTATACTTTTAAGAACACAACAAGAAATATAACCTTGGGTTGGAAGATTCCTGCTGATACAATTGGCGAAGCATATGAGAACTTAGGAAGAGTTCAAAAACTCGCCCAGTTCCTTTATCCCAACTATGCTGATCTCGGCAGTAACATTAATACGCTCTCTCAAAGTCCGCTTGTAAGATTGAAGTTAATGAATTTGGTGTCGTCTGGAACATCATCCGAGTACCGCGACTATGGCTCCGCTGGTCTCTTATTTGATAAATACGTTTCGGCAAACAATCCCTCACAAGGCTTGCTTGGTGTGATTACAAGTGTGAACATTAATCACAATCTCGAAAATGCCGCCGCTGGCGTTATCCAAACAGCACCAAACACAATTTTACCAAAGTTGATTGAGGTTAGCATAGATTTTAAAGTTATTCACGAATCTGTTTTGGGATGGGGGCCGTTTGAAGACCTCGAAGCCGAAGAACAGTTTAGCTATTTCAAAGATAACTCGTTTCCTTACAATGCGCCTTTGGAAATAGAAAAATCTCAGTTTCCTATCGGAGGATACGATGCAAAAATTGCAGATCGTCAAGCCAAAGAACGAGGTCGAGAAGCCGCCGAGCAAGACAGAGCAAATGCAGTAGCCCGCGGATACAATGGAATGTTTGGGAAAAAAAGGTTTGAAAAAGATATTAAAAGAGCGGAACGGCTCAATAGAAAAAAGGATGCCGGCGAAACACTTTCAGACCGTCAGCAAAATAAACTTGATTATTTGGAAAGTGCTATCGAGGGATATGTCGCTGCCGAGGGTGATCTCTCCAGTTATATAGATTAAAGAGAACAAAACAATGTCCAGATACAATACACATAGAAAATTATTAAACAGCAGCGAGTACTATCAGCCCCTCAGAAAAAGCAGAAACAAAGAAAAGGGTCTTACTCACTACGAGACCCCTGTTTTGTATCATCCAAGCGTGGTAGATCGCGCTAATATCGCAACAACAACACACGTTTGGACTGCTGCGGATAGGTATTATAATCTGGCTGCTCGATATTATGGAGATCCAAAGTTATGGTGGATTATCGCGTGGTATAATGGACGCCCAACAGAAGGCGACATCTCTCCAGGTGACTTAATAACGATTCCTTTAAGTGCTCAGGAAATAATACAATTGCTAGGAGTTGGTTGATAGATGGCTGATATTTTTGAACAACTTGGTATTCCTGGCTTTGATAAAGAAAACTTCCCTGAGTCAGGAGCATACATTGAAGAAAACGGCTCCAAAGTAATTGAAAATATCGATAAAGCCACCGATTTATTTCTTGGTGCTAATGCGACGATGTCCTCGATAGGGGTGGGCAACAGTGAGAATTTTAATACCAGCATGGTGGCCGGTGGAGTTTCTGAAAGTGTTTCTCCGATAATTAGTAAAGGAGCCAGTGACGAAGGCGTTGCAATTAACGACGAAACTGTTAGAGTAATAACTGAAGTTTTGGAGCCTTTAAAACAGGAAAATCCCGATGCTGCTGCGATATATAATGATATTATAAAGCAACTAGAAGAAGCCAATGGCGCTGCACAGAAGGCTATTCTTGAATATCATACAATACAAGCAAAAATACAAGAGGAGGCAGACAAGAAAGTAGGGACCCAAGAAAACATAGGATTAGTAACCCGTGTCGCTTCCGCCGCCGCAGGTGCGATCTTTGGACCAGCCTTCGGTGGATTAGTTAGGGCTGGTTTAGCAGGAGTAAGAGCCACGGCAGATGCCCGCGCTCGCCGGTCAGCAGAAGCAGCAGAACAAGCAGCCGCAGCCATCGCAGCAGCCCTTGCCCCAAACGAAAATTATCTAAATCTTTCATTTAGAGAACAGTGCTATATCCAAAAGAATGTATACAGTTTAATAGAAATAAGAAACTCTTCCACTTTTCCCAAAAGAACCATACTTCCATATGTTGGAGACAATAAAAAGAACTGCTCCATAATGTGCGGCGGAGATCCTTATGCGTTTATGAATCGTTTAACGCAGCCAACGTCAGTTTCGGGCATGTTTGATATTCCGGGTTATATATTATCAAGTTTGCAGCCAACAGTCAGGCTTTACAAAGTGATAATGGATGAAGAAGGAAAAACACAAGACGAAATAGAAATAACATTTCCCGGCACCACCACACAAGACGAAATTAAAAAAGCATTTATGAACAAAAACGCTCGTGGCTACGGTATTGGTTTAAAGAGTTTTGAGTGGACGCTTGAAGGTAGCGATCCATTTGCGGCAAAGAGAATGATATCAGCAAGGTTATCTATACATGCGACAACCTTCTCTGAAATTTTAAAAGATCGACGTACCCCTGGAGGGACTTTCAAATATGCCGACTTGGCGTTGAGGACAGGTACAACAAAAGATAAAAAAGAAAACGATCCGGCTGAGTGTTTTACAGATTCTGCTGATGTTTCTTATGATGGCTCTTATGATGTTAATTTTAGACTTAAAGCAGTCGTTGGCTATGCAATTCCCGATAATCTGAATATATCAAGAAAACTTTCGGAAACCGAAAGAACAAAATATCAAAAAGCAGTTTCAGCGTGTTATTCTTCATATGATTTGATTCCGACCATTCATGAGTTTAGTTTTGAAGACGATGGTAGAGTGCTTTTAAACATAGACTATCAGGCATACATCCAAGATTATTTTGACGCATCATATTTCGATATATTCTCCGACGATAATAAAATCACTAGAGATATTTTTAAAAACAAAATTGAGAAAAAGATAAAGTCGGCACGTAGAAAAGAGGCAAATCAAAAACCATCCGAAGAGCAAGAAGATGCAAACGCAATTAGAAAACTAAAAACTGATAATATGAAGATTTTGCTTACAAAACTCTTCAAAGCAGATAAAGTTTATTACTACAATATTCCTTACGAGGAACTAAACACAGCAATGTCCAATGCTTATATGCCTCCCTTTTATAATTCAGAAAATGTTATTTTAAATGAAGAGTCGGTTAGAAACGAATTAGCAGCACTACAAAATAAATTAGGAACAGAAACAAGACCCGAAGCACAACAAGATATAAAAAGAAAAATAGATGATATTGAAAAACAACTAGACCAAGACTCAGACATCTCATCTACAGCCAACAAGGCAATCAGTTCGGCAACACACAGACAAGTCACAATGTTCTTTTTATATGATTTAATAGATATAATATTGGAAGGTATAGATTCTTCTTTTCCGGCGTATGAGCAGGTATTAAACAAACTTGGGGAAGAATATAAAAAAGAATCAGATGAAAGAATAATAAAGTTAGAAAAAGAAAACTTAAAAAGAGCAATTGAGAACTTTAAAAAATTGAGAGTCTTGCTTGGTCCAATAGAAATTAGAAATCCTGCTAACAACAACGAATACACACACGTTTCTATAGGCGAGATTCCGATATCTGTAAAATACTTTTCCGAGTGGATGGCTGATAAGATGCTCACCAAAGATAGAAGAAGTTATAACTTGGCTAGTTTTATAGACGCATTCATTAAAAATTACGTCTCGGTCTTTTTAAACGACAAAACATGCGGCGGCGTAAAAACAACACAACCAGTCCAGTTCCACAGCACAACAGTGGTATCATACGGAGATCCTAAATCTGATAATGACGAAATATCTGAACTTATCAAAAAGCAAAATGAAAACGCACCAGCAGACAAAGTCATTGATATGTGGTGTTCTTCGGCTAGGAGCAATGTGCGAGATCCAGACTCTACGCACGATTCCATTTTAAACGTTCAGGGAGATCGTGCCTTCGCACTTTCCGGAAACGGTGGGCATGCAAAACAAAAAAATTGGATGGTTTATTATGCTGGTAGAAGTTCGCCAACTAACACCATGACTGCCGATAGAGGCGATGATCAAGTGGCTGGTATTAACCACTATGTTCTTGGGCAATCATCAGGAATTGTAAAAAACATCAAATTAGAGAAAACATCCACACCAATGTTGAAAGAAATGAGATATGAACAAGAAGGGTATGATGGACTAATGCAGTTGAGAGAGATTTATAATGCTAACATCGATATGTTCTTGTATCCAAGTGTTTATCCAGGCACGATCATATTTGTCGATCCTAGAGGCTTTGCACCAGATCTGGGCACTGGAGAATACGAAACCAAGCACGACGACTATGATAAAAATCAATCGATTGATAGGTTTGAGATTACTCGTTATGGTGTAGGCGGCTATTACATGGTAACCAAAGCGTCTCATAGAATAGCCGAAGGCGAAAGAACAACACAACTACAGTGCATTTGGCTAAATGGTATTATGAAGTCTCCACGTCCGCCGGATGGCGAAAAGCTAGAAGATCAAACAAGTCAGTCCTCAATGCGAAAATGTGGCGCCACTGAGCAAACTAACTCTGTGTGCAAATTAGTGCTAGAAGCGCGCGCTCAAATAGATCAGGTCGGACAACAGCAAACATAAGGAATTAAATAATGTCTACTTTTTATAAAAGAAGCAATAACGAAAGCACCATAGAACTTTTTGATAAAAGATTGATTTATGAAAGTGATATGGTCAGTGCCGAGTACACTAATTTAATAAACTTTTTGTTTGCCGAAAAATACCTCTATGGTCGCGTCAGTCGAAACTATACGCCGATTGAAATAAATTTAAATGCAACCTCGCTTAAGAATCTAGCAGTTACAAACAAAGCAGATGCGAATGGCTTCCAAGCAATGGATTTTGTTGCAGATGCATTTAACGATTTAAATGCACAATTTAGAAACAAAGTTATGTCGGGACAGATTTCAGCAAATGACCAGTATTTGACTACTTTGGAAGCCAATAAAGCATACGAAAGCCCAAGAAAACAGTACAGTGATTATTTTAGAAGTATCAAAAATTTTATAATTGATATTTTCACGGATCGAGAACTCAATTTTAAAAATTTTCAAGAATTTATAACTCATTTTGAGGCAATATTAGAAGATGTGATGAATATCGGACCTATTTCATACCCAGCCTTCATAAAAAGCCGCCGATGCACGATGGAAGCCACAGGTTTGGTAATAAATATTGCATCTTTGGACTATAGTAACGATGAGCAAAAGATTGAAAAATTCAAAAACAGCCCAAACTGGGAGTTTTACCTAAATGCTTGTAGGAGTTATGGTTTTTTGGTGGACGCCAACAATCCCTGGCGCCTTGTAGCCGATCTTGGGTCACCGGAGATGATTCAATACGCTAGAAGATATGGTAGATTAAGTACTGATGTTGTTTTGGCGTTTAATTATATGCCGGCGCACATTACATTTTATGAAAATTTTGCTAATTTATTTCTTGCAATGTATAATGAAATAAAAAACGAATATGTGGAAAAAGAATACTGCCAAAATGGAAACGTAATATCAAGAATCGTAACTCCTGTAAATTACACCATGGAAACGCTTATGGAAACTTTCAGCAAAGCAGACTTTTTGAAATTATATATGAAGATTAGGCTTATGGAAGAAAAAGAAGTCAATCTCAACGAAATGCAAAAAGAAAATCTGCAAAGGGACTGTAGCCAGATGTTCAATAACGCCCCCGAAAGCAAAGTGATCGCCGTTTTTGAAAAACTGATAGCCGAGACGTACAATAACAGCGGTTCCTTGACAGACTTGATCTATCGTGTTAAAGTATCAGAACAAGAGAGGGTAAATGTACTTTCAAACACTTGATGACAAAACAGAATGTGTCGGAGTATATAAAGACGGAAGGCTATACTTCCAAGATATCCCAGACGGGCTTGATCGCACTTGGCGCCCCGGCGGCTTTATTTCTGACGACAACATCGACTACGCTTGGCTTATTTGCAACGGCCAGTCGCTCGGAGAAGTATGCCCAGAACATCTGCAAAAGGAATATGAAGGCTCCAGACGCAAGATGTCGGCATTTTACAAGTCATTTCAGATCGCCAAGATCGACTTCAACGAGCACTGCATTTTTGACCTTATTCCGCAAGACTCGCTGATCCAGTTTTGCGAGATCAAAAACAAGATCACTCAACACGTGTTTGAAACATACGAAAAGCCAGAAAACTATGAGTTTATGTGCGATATAGCAAAACTCACACAAAAACTTAGGCACCAGAAGCTGAATATTGATATATCTAACAGCAAGTCGCTGTTTACGCGGACAATGAACAGAAACGAGTTGCAGAGAATTTTAAGTGTCGGCAGTTACATAGACTACAACATCTACGGCACAGTCACGGGACGCTTGACGACCAACAAGGACTCTTTCCCAATATTGACGATGAAGAAAGACCTCCGAAAGATCGTCCATCCCCACAACGACTGGTTTTTGTCCTTAGACTACAACGGAGCAGAAGTTAGAACGCTGTTGGCTTTGTCTGGTGAAACCCAGCCACAACTTGATGTTCATGACTGGAACTGTCATCATCTATTTGAAGCAGGAACCAGCAGAGAAGAAGCAAAAACAAGGTTCTTCGCTTGGCTTTATGATCCGATCTCCATTGATATCAAGACGGGTGTGTATGATAAGGATGGCGTCCTTAAAAAGTATTATGATGGAGAAGCCGTCAAGACGCCCCTCGGTAGGGAGATAAAAGTAGAGCAGAGAAAAGCACTAAATTATTTAATTCAAAGCACGACATCTGATATAGTCTTGGAAAGAGCAGTAACAATAGATAAACTTCTTAGTGGTAAGAAGAGTTTCATATCTCATATCGTTCATGACGAGTTGGTCATCGACTTATCAGACGAAGACAGAGAAATGATACCAGAGATCAAGGAAGTATTTGCTCAAAACAAACTCGACAAGTTTATGGTTAATTTAAAGGCTGGAAAGAACTACTACGAGTTAGAGGATCTGAACGTATGATTTCAATAGTTGGGATCGGTAACGCTGGGTCTGCTATTGCTAGTAGGTTTGACTCTCTGCCTCAATACGATACGTATAAGTTGGGCAGCAGCCTAGAAGGCACAGAAAAGAACGAATACAAGCTAGAGACTTACGGAACACCAGAAGAATACGAAAACAACGTCCCGAACTTAAAAACTTTTTTCAAGAAAATAAAAGATCGGGTTCAAGTCTTTGTCGTAGGTTCATCTATGAGTTCTATCTACTCTCTCGGCATCCTTGAACAAATAAAAGATAAGGAGTTGGATGTATTTTACATCAAGCCTGATATTGAGTTGTTAACGGGTGTTCCAAGGCTTGTAGAAAACGCCACATACGGCATTCTGCAAGAATACGCACGTTCCGGCTTGTTTCGCTCTCTCACTATAATTTCAAACGAAATGATCGAGAGAGTCCTTGAAAATATAAACCTTAAAAACTACTATGATATGCTAAACGAGACGATCTTCTCAAGCGTGCATTATCTCAACTACTTTGAGCACACAGAGCCTCATGTCGGCAATGTTTCAAGACCACAGGAAATCAACAAGATACGATCTGTTTCAATTTTGAGTATGAAGAAACTTGAAGAAAAATGGCTTTTTGACCTTGACGCGGAGAGAGAATTATGTTATTATATGTGTATAAATGAAGAAAGATTAGAAAAGGAAAAAGGATTGCATAAGAAGTTGGTAGACATTTTGAAAACTAAGCCTCGGAATGCTTACCGCAAGATTTCGTATGCAATCTACGAGACACACTTACCAGACTTTGGGTTCTGCGTTGCCCATACTAACGCAATACAAAATCAACAAAATACTCTTGACAGGCTAGAACAAGAGTGATACATTAGATGCTGTGGAACGCACTGCATACTTTAAACAATAGGAGAAAAAAGTAATGTCAATCAATATGGAACTAATGAGAAAGAAACTTGCCACACTTCGTGGTGAGGGAGCCGACAAGGGCGATTCGGTGTGGTTTAAGCCCGATGAGGGAGACACCGACATCCGCATTGTACCGACTTCAGATGGAGATCCGCTTAAGGAGATGTTCTTCCACTATAACGTGGGCGAGCACAAGGGCGGCATTCTTTGTCCCAAGCGCAACTTTGGCGAGAACTGCCCAATTTGCGAGTTTGCCTCTTCGGTCTGGAAGGACGCGACGGAGAACAACGACGACGCTAGCAAGCAACTTGCGAAGTCTCTGTTTGTCCGAGCACGTTACTTCTCACCAGTACTCGTTCGTGGACGAGAGGAAGAGGGAGTAAAGATTTATGGATACGGCAAGAAGGCTTACGAGTTGCTTCTTGGATATATCCTCGACCCCGAATATGGGGACATCACAGATGCCAGTGAGGGTACTGACATCACGCTGACTTACACTAAGCCCACCACACCGGGCGCATACCCTCAAACTAACATGAAGATGAGGCGAAACACGTCCCCATTGCTCGAAGATACGGAAGCGATCCCTGCCCTCCTCGATCGTATGCCTGACTTCGGATCTCTCTTTGAGCGCCACACTCCACAAGAGATCGACAGTATTCTCGATGAGCAACTTTCAGGCACCCAAAGTGCCGAATCCCGTTCTCGCGAAACTGTAGCATATGGAAATGCCACTAGTGACGTAGATAAAGCCTTCGACGAACTGATGAACGGAAAGTAAGCCATTTAGTTTGAGATACCGATAGCAGAGCGGGTTAATACTCTGCTTAATTTTACTAATCAAAAAGGAGTAATACTATGGATTGGTTGAAATCACAATGGTCTTCATGGAAGGTCAGGGTAACATTTGTCGGAGGCGCTCTCGTCATTGCGACCGCATACGGCACCTGTGAAGTTGATCCAGCAGCAGTATCTACGGATACCACCGAGACTGCTACAGAAGCAACAACCACGACCACCACCGAATCTGTGGAGGTTTCTGCTACCACTACAACGGAGACAGAAACCACTAGTGCTGAGGGAGAGACCGCCGGCACAACAGAGAGTGAGACAACTACAGAGTAGTAAAAGCCGCTGGCAGACCGGTGTAAAGTCTGCCGCATTTTTTAGGGCATAATGAAAACACCACTGCGACATATGAAGCCTTTATTTATGTGGGCCGGGGGCAAGACCCGGCTTATTAAAAAATACACAGAACAAAACACACTACCAGATGAGTTCGAACAATATGTAGAGCCGTTCTTAGGTGCTGGTGCTATGTTTATATGGGCTTATGAAAAGAACCCAAATGCATCATTTGTTCTCAATGACTCAAACGAAAGCATTATGGCCATATACGCCGCCATCAAGAAGGATGTAAATAAATTTACAGAACACTTAGACGGACTATCGGAGGCATACCTTCCTTTAAACAAAGAAAACAGGAAGTCTTTTTATTATGAACTCCGAAGACAGCACGCTTATGATTATGAAGGTTGGAGCAAAACACAAGAAGCCGCAACATTGTATTTCCTAATGAAAACAGGCTTTAACGGCATCTGGCAAATTAACCAAAACACCAACAACAGGTTTGGTACACCTTGCGGGCTATTAAACCAAAAAGATAGTGTATACGACAAAGACAATGTTTTGGAGTGGTCAAAAGCCCTCAAAAGATGCAAGTTAATGACGGGAGATTTCAGAGACACCATGAGCGCCATTAAAGATAACGCATATGTGTTCTTAGATCCCCCATACCGAGGCTCCTTCACTCAGTATGGTGTTGATTTTGATGATCATTTACAAGAAGCCGTAATTACGTTCTTAAATGATTTGACAGCCAAGGGAGCATACGTTATGATGTCTAATAGAGATGTGGGAGATAACTTCTTTGAGTCTCGTTGCGGCAACAACAAGATCGTCTATTTCGACGTTACTTACACGGCAGGTCGCAGGAAGAAGAACGCCGATGGAAGCCATAGCGCCAAAAAGGCTAGGGAAATTCTAATGATAGGAGAAAAGAATGGCTGCGAAAGCAAAAACAGACACTAAGCCCGGACGAGTGGCTATGCAAGATTTAATGAAACTTGTTAATAAAAAGGCAGGTAGAAATGTCGCACACGATCTAACAGG
>Ga0208542_1000049_pt1 | contig 39435 bp, 67 predicted proteins | sample DEB08_DNA_3_FD_185495 | JGI IMG/M metagenome (GOLD analysis project Ga0208542, IMG submission 185495) | Aqueous microbial communities from the Delaware River and Bay under freshwater to marine salinity gradient to study organic matter... | ecosystem: Environmental > Aquatic > Marine > Coastal ... | reverse complement strand
AGCTCTCTAGAACTGATGTAAAAGTACCAGATGGATCGCCGCTAACAGTGTCGTAAAAATACACCTCATGCCCAAGACTTTTCATCGGGTCTGCGAAATACCAAGAAATACTATCTGGGTTTCCTCCGATAGTTTTATTTGCTACTAACAGTATCTTCATTTTAAAACTGATGTTCTTCTACTAGAATAGTCGAAACTCCATCTGTGCGTGTGTACGCCTTGATGTATTCTTCCATAACTTGTTCTGCCTTTTCTAGCTTCACAATATTAATATTCTTTACAATTTTCTGAAAACCTTCTGTAAAGTCTCCAACATGCTGTTCTTGTGGATCCACCGGCTTTGTTACTCCGACTGCCACTCTTATAATTACTTTTGGCTTATATTGCCCCAAAGTCATTTCCGAAAGTTTGTCTAAATGATTCACCAACTGGTCTGATGCCAAGATCAAAAAGTTCCATCTTGGATACACGGATATCGGGATATAACCCGTTAACGCCATTCCAGTTGAGATGCCTAACTGTAGGTTTTCTGCGACAGGCATCTCAATTCTTTTTTCCAAAGGTATAGAGTTAAATGAATTAGCGATAGCAATTCCTCCATATACCATGCTTTGTCCAAGAAAAATGGTATCTTCCTGTTCAGAAAGATAAGACATTGCTTTGTTTAATTCTTCTGCGTAGTTTAAGTTAGTCATTAAAATAATACCTTCTCTCCAATTCCAGCATGAGGGAAATGGTTTTCATATTCATAATAGATGCATTTCTTTGAGTTAATTGCAAGTTCCTTAATATCATTACCCCACACTTCTTCTGTCGGCGTTTCAACGCTTTTGTGATTATTAGCTACCACAAAAGTAATTGGTAAGTCATGTACTTCTGCGTACCTTAAACTTTCCTGTACGCTACCTGTATAGAACGACATATCGCCCACGAAACACCATACGTGTTGAGTTGAACCTTTCATCTTCAAGCCTTTTGCTATACCAACGGCGATCGGCGCATTTCCACCAACAATTGCAGAAGACAAAATATTGTATTCTTTAAAAGATAGGCAAATAGATTTATTTTTCAATATTGCTTTCTTTAATTCTTCTCTTGGAACGCCTTTCAATAAACATTCTAAATGGCTAGCCCAAGTCGCAAAACAATAATCTTCGTGTTTTATATTTTTGAAAATTTCTATTAACTGTTTCTCGTTTCCGCCACGCAAATGGATTGGAGAATGAATTTTTTTATTCTTGAATAAATCAAATATTTCTAATTCAAAATTTCTCAAGTCTTCTTCTGTTAAGTTTGTGTCCACTTGTTTCTCCAATAGTCTTTGATTTTTTGATCGAAGTTAGTTTTTTCTTTGTGCATTCCCCAAGTACACTGATCTTCGTGCCATCTATAGTAGTACCCAATCCATTTCGGAAAAGGATATATGAAAACATTATTATCTGTCAAGTTAAAATATAGCTCATAGTCGCATGCGCCAAGGTATTCTTCTGACTTCCATCTAACAATTCCACTATCATACAAAGATTTTTTAAACACTATCGTCGGTGTCGTTACTGGGCATCGAATGAAAAGCTGTTCTTTAAACTGTTGCAGATTTTTATAAGAATGTGAGATCTCCCCTACAAATGTTTTTTCTACGCCCTTCACGCCCCTTACCGGAGACTGTAATACGGAAATTTTATCAGACTTGCTTAAAATTTCGGCTATATTTTTTATATAGTCTTCATCGATGAAGTCATCAGATCCCAATATTGTTGCATATTCACCGGTCGAAATACTCAGCGCCTTTTCTACTGGTTCCTGATAAGAATGTTTGTAGATGTTTTCTGCTGTCTCGACTACTAATTCTTTGTGAGTTTCTTGTATTCTTTTTGCTATTTCTAAACTTGAATCGGAACTTTCATTATCAACAAAAATTACTTCTTTGTTATCATAAGTTTGGTTTAGCGCAGACATGATACATTCTTCGATCCACTTCTCTGAGTTATAGCAAGGTATTATGATGGTTACTTTGGGACTCATATTTTCAGCATCTCTTGCAGCCTGTTCACATAGGTGTGGTTCTTTAATATATCATCTTTGTTCTTTTGACGCAACTCTTCTCTATCATTTTCCGGCATTGCTAATATTTCTTTCGTAATTTCTACGAGTTGCTTTGGTTCCAAACTTGTCCTTACATCTGGAAATATTTGGTTCAACTGTCCGACCGTGTCTGATACCATGAGCCCGTTAAGACCCAAAGACTTAAACGTCCTCTCGTTTGTATCGTATCCAAGAACTCTTTGATAAGCATCATGAATATTCAGTGTCAGCTTGCTATTTGCTAAAAGATTACATTCTTGTTGGTGAGTCAGATTTTTGTTTACGAAAAAACCACACTTTAAATCAGTTTCCATAAAGCTCTTGAAGATATCTAAAATTATCTTTCTTTTCTCATTAAAACCATTGTCCGCCCAACCGCCAACGAAACATATATCGAACTGTTTCATTTTCTCAACTTCTTGTGGCTTATAGTTGATAGAGTCAAATGCTAATGGGAAAGTGTGTATTTTTTTATCCCATTGAGTAAAATACTTTTGCTGGCCTTCTTCACTAACATTTGTAAATGTCCACAGAATAACATTATCTAATTTACTTATCTCATCAACCCATTGCTGCTCAAGATTGCAAACATAGTTTGGGTGTCTTCCCCATGGTTCTGGAAATACTTTTGGCTGTACAAACAAAAACGATTTTTTCGAATGCTGTAGGGCTTTAATACTATCAGAATCTCCAAAAAGCGAGGCAACAGACATCATGTAATACTCTTCGCTTAATAGTTCAGAGTTGGTCGGGATCAGAGAAAGGCAGGTCGTTTGAGAATTTTCAGAATCTCTCCCGACTTGTAATTCGTAGCCAAGGTGTTCCCAAGCACTTTGATATCCATCATATATCCATTTACCGGCATGTTGATTATAGTCAAGGCAATAAACTTTTTCTTTTTTCATTTTAAACTCTCCAAAACCTTGTTTGTTATTTCACTTCTCTTTTGTTTCATCACTTCTATCAGTTCGTGCCCTTTAAGAGCGTACCAAGGCTCGCTAGCGGCTCCTATTAACTTATTGGTAACAATCCCCATATTCATCATCCGAGCCTCTACAACTATCCTAGAAAGCGTTTCTGGGGTTTCTGGAAGGAATACTAGCGACTTGTTTTCTCCCATTGCTTTGAGAAACTGCTTGTATTCTCCACTTTGGATCAAAGTGTAATCATATCCCTTTGCATTACAAAACTTTATTGCACCAGCGGTATTCTTGTGTCTTATGTTTGAATTCATTATAGCGTATCTACCGTTTTTTTCTACATCGGCTTGTTCGGATACAAAGTTCAATGAGTCTATGTCCCATATGTTTCCACCAAGATTTACAAGGTTTGTTAGATTTGTGTTCTTTAGTGCGATGTCTGTATGGAATGCCGACTGACACAATACTGCTTTGGCGTTCTGATAAAATTCCAAATTAATGACGTGCTCGCTTGGTGCTTTGAAATTAGGAAAAACACCCGGATTGCGGGTGCTTAAATACTTGTGATCATGCTCGTATATTATATACTGCTTATCATAAAACAGTTCTTTGGCTCCATGAGGAAGTGCTACAAAGTTAGCAATTACAAACTTGTGATCTTTTCTTTGTTCAACGAATTCGCTTGTTACAACATGGCTATTAACTTTCTCTACAGAGTGTCCTTGTGAAACTAGTATATTTATTAGCTCCTCGTTGTTTAGTTCTCCGCCGCCAAGCACTTGATCAGCAAAGAAGTCAGCGACAAATACTATTTTCATTCCATTTCTTCGATATCTAAATCATTCAACCAAGACTCAACGTTAAAGGAAGCTTCAACATCCATAGCCGCAATAAATTGTTCGTACATCTTGCTCTCGTTGAATCTTTCTTTAAGGGCTTCAGCATATTGCTGATATTCATCTAGCTTGCCTTCTTTAGCGTCATTGTAGCATGCGCGCATCTTTTCTTTTGCGGAGGTCTCACGAGCATATGCCCACATTGAATTTTTAAGAATAACACCTTGCCAAACCGCCTCTTCTTGCACAGGATTCAAATCGAACGCAACATTATAGAAATGTTCTTTTCCATTTTCATCACACAAGAAATCCATTTGCCCTGACCAGCCTGGGGCGATTACAGGAACACCCATATAAGCTGCTTCAAACAACGGAAGACCAAAGCCTTCACCATGTGTTAGAGATAGGGCAGCGAATACTTTATCATTTAAATAAATTTCGTGCATCTCCTTATCAGTCATATCGCCATGGAGAAGGTATATTTTACACTTCTTATCTGGATATTTTGACGTTATTCCTTTTAGACGACCCTCACATGCTTCTCTATCAATGAGACTATTCTTAACAACATTAGTCTTTACTATCAAGCCCACATCGGCATCGTCATGGAATTCCTGAATGAACCACTCAATGGTATTTTGTAGGTTCTTTCTGGGTCCAAACTGAGCAACACAAGCAAAATTATAATCGGTGGTTAGATTCAAATCTAGAGCACTAAGATCGTCATAGTTTTTAACTGGGTAATTTACTGCGTGCGTCTCTACGGTTGAACTCATTTCTCGAAGTTGGAAATTGGGATCTTGCAGTATCGGATCGTTTTGATTTTCAATTACTTTTCCTTGCCCTTGAGCATTAACGGCAACAATATGAGTTGTGTTGTCGTATACATTCTTGGAGTGACTTGAAACAAAAATTATCTCATCAACAGAAGAATTTGCTTTATCTATCCACTCTATCGCACACTTTGTTGTTTCTATTCCAGCAGTGTAACCGATGTTTGTGGTCGCCAGCTTCTCAAACTCATTAGGAAGTGCAGATTGAACAGAAATATCAAACGTACCGCCATTTTGGACGTAACTAATTGTCTTCTCTATCTTTTGATCAATCCACTTTCTTTCTTCATCAGAAGAAGAAACCCATCCGGTTTGTCCCCATCCGAGCGGATGAATAAAAATATCAAATATATCCTCGCGACTGCGCAATGCTCTTAAAGCAAATCTAGTTTGCTCTCCGTATCCGGAGCGGCTGAGAACTGGTCCTCTCAATAATACAGTTTTCTTCATTATGCCACCTCCATGAGATACCATCTTTTGTGATTGGTTCTGTTTTCCCAAGAACCGTGTTTTTCTATAATTTCATCCATTAAATTTACCCATGAAGTTTCATACTTCTCAAAGCTATAGTTATCTTTGACGTGTTTCAGTCCCGCCTCGACCATCTTTTTATATTTCGGAGCGGTCAATTTAAGTGCGCTTTTCATCACCTTATTGAAGTCTTCTTGGCTTATGCGGTCCTCATAAATGTATGGAACCTGCAAAGAGCCGATGATAGACTTACTAGCCGGTTGAATTCCCCATCCAAACCAGTTCTTTCCATCAGTAACTTGCTCTTGTAACCCACCAGTCATGTTAACAATGATAGGAGTACCACTAGACAGGGACTCCAAAGTTGATAAACCGAAGCCCTCTGCATCACTAATACCAATAGTGTAGTCTGCTGCACGGTACATAGATGCTAAACCATCTGGTGGAACCTTCTGCGACGAGAGTAAAACTTGACCGTCTGTAATTCCAAGGTGTTCGATAATATGCGGCAAATCTTGTCCATGAGGATCTCGCGGATCTGTGTGCATCAAAAGGGATGCCTTATCGTGCCCAACTTCATCAAGAAACTCTTTGAACCACCAAATAAGTGTTCCGCTTTGCTTTCTACGTGCATTTCTGCTGTTCCAAAAGAAAATCTTCTTGTTTGGGTTCTTCATTGAACTAGAATCAAAAACCTGTTGTCTGATTTGTTGCGCTGAAGCCTTTTCTTCTGCTGTTTCAGCGGGTCGGAATACCGTGTTTGGGACAGCATGTGGGAGATAAGTGCTATCAACATCAGGCGCGGCTGCTTGTACAACTTGGTGAGTAACCTTAGAAATACATGCAATATGATCATTTGAGCGGTACCAGCGTGCGTTAAAATGTGGTACTGGGAAGTTATCCCAAACATGATAGTACACCATCGGTACGTTAGCTCTTACTTCATTCTCGATCTCCCAGAGCCACTCGTAGAAACGAGGATCAGTCATAAACCAAAGTACATCTGGTCTTTCTTTTTGCATTATAGATCTTACAATCTCATGGTTCCCGTAGCCATCTACTGGAAAAATTCTCCAGTCATCGCCCCATGGGTCAACCCTGACTGGTGTGTAGTCTTGGTGCTTCATAGCGCCACCTAAACAAACAAACTCGTATCGACCGGTCTTAAGTAATGCTTCGATCATATAACGAGTTTGTGTTCCAACTCCAGAAGGAGAAAGCGGATGGTCAGATAAGACCAGTATTTTTTTCTTTTTCATTTATTCCTCAAGGACAGTGTTCTGTCTTATAAAATTTACAACCATAACCACCGGTACACGACAAACGGTTCTTGATGTATCGTTGGTTTTTAATATTGTACAATGCCGTATTTAAAAGTTTAAGGGCATTTTCTGTTTTTCTTGGACCGCTAGTAACTCTAAAAAACTCCACATGGTTTTTCTTGGCTGTACGTTTAAGTAGTGCGAAGTGAGTTTCTATATCCTTTGGATCTACTTCCATCTTTTGGCAGAAGAAATGCTTATAAAGAGTAAGTTGATATGTGATCATCTTGTCGCTTTTCTTTTTAGAGTCCCAGCCCCACGAACAAGTCTTCCAGTCGAAGATGTGTACTTTTCCATCGGGTGTAGCAACAACTGCGTCGATAAAGCCCTTAAACTTGTGTTCGTGACCGTCAATTTGTTCCATCAAAGGCATCTCAACTGCAAGGACTTCATACTCCTCAAAATATTCACTAAGAGCGTCATCAATTTCAGGAATAATAGCATTCCCTTGCTTCATCATCTGGTGAACAAGCTTGTTATCAACTTCCTCATCCAAAGCAGCTATATTCTTCTTTAACTCTTCAACAAAAAAGTTTTCAGCTATCTCTTCTTGAAGAAGCTTCTTCTCACACACAGAGTGAATAGCAGAACCAAAAGCAGTGTATTCGTTTCCGGTGAAGCCGTCGATACCATCCACACGAGTGAGCTTGTGGTAGAAAGGACAGAAGCTCCAATCCTTTAATTCAGAATATGATATATGCGACATTTTGTCTCCTAACTTTATATCATAACCGCTTTTTTTTAAAAGTCAAGCTCTTTCATATCTTTAAGCATATTAATTTTATAAAATGCTGCTGGAGAGACCTTCTTTAAAAACTCATGGTTCGAGTCCAAAAAGTACTCTGTAAAGGCTGTCGCAAAATATTCTCTCAGAGAAGTCGCAGCGTATGGGCTGATAAACATACCAGACATTATGGTTGATAATTTATCGTACCCTATCTTCTTGTACAGGAAGTCATCAAACTCTTGGTTGAACTCTATATCTTCAAAAAAAGACAGCGGGGCTCTGTATCCTAACTTCCACAAAACATCGTGAAGGTATTTTCTCTTTCTTAAGAACTCATCTTTGATGTCTTCGTCGGCATATATCTCATATCCATATGCTTCTTCTAAAGAGTGTGCTATTTCGTGTATTAAGTCATCGTATAAGTCGGCTGCATCATCTTGTAGATGCGAGACGTATATTGCGTTATCGTTGTAGAATGCATTGATATTCCTCTCTTCAAACTCATCAAACCATCCAAAGATGATCATTTCTATCTCGTCTCTGAAGTGTTGCGGCAATACCGTTTCCATTTTATGGATAACTTCTTCCACATCGACACCATCAACTGGTTGTTGCATATATACATGTAACCCAGTCGGAGTATAAAAGTCCATGGACTTACTCTTCAACTGTTTCTGCTTTTCTTGAATGTAATCCGTCAGCATCGCTCAACCCTTGTTCATATCCCAGTAAAAAATTCTCTTCTGCTAAACTAATAACAAATTCTGGGAACTCTGTTGCTAGTACTTCTGTAATCATCTCTACCGTCACCAATTCATTATTCAGTTTCGTACCGACATACTCTACTAAATAGCTCTTCAGGGCGGAGTCTTTTTCAACAATTATGGATGGTAAAGGACTCGTATTTAGTTCTGCTTCGTTTATTAATGTTGCTTCAGTTTGTGCTTGCTCGTTAGTCATAATAAGACACTCCTTTCGATTAATATAAATCAAAAATTAAGTTTTGTTTATAATACTTTTGATGCTAGTGTAGCTAATTCCGAACGCTCACCCTTTCGGAACGTTACGTGACCAGCTATTCTGTATTCTTTGAACTTTTCGATTGCGTGAGCAAGACCGTTTGATGTCTCATTTACGTATACATTATCAATTTGTTCGACATCACCAGTTAAAATAATCTTTGTGCCCTCACCAATACGAGTAATAATAGTTTTTACTTCGTGTTTTGTGAGGTTCTGTGCTTCATCAATAATAATGAATGCGTTTGCTATGGAGCGACCTCTGATGTAGGTGAGGGCTTCGAGTTCAATCTTTCCTTTTTCCATATACATTTCAAGAGATGTTCGATCGCCCATCAAGAACTTGAGGTTATCCTGAATAGGCATCAGCCATGGTAGCATTTTCTCCTCCATGGTGCCTGGAAGATATCCGATGTCTTTTCCAAGGGGTTGTACCGGGCGAGACACAATAAGGCGGTTGTAGTGGTTATTCTCGCTTCGTAAACCTATTGTCTGTTGCAGACCAGCAGCAATAGCCATCAAAGTCTTTCCTGAGCCTGCACGACCAACTAATGAAACTATTTTTATTTCTGGATCCATCAACATATCGATAGCAAATGCTTGTTCTTTGTTTCTAGCATCGATCTTCCAGTCTGGTATGTTTTTGTGAATAACATTTTCTAATGGCTCGTGATGACTCTTAAACCGAGCAAGTGCAGACTTCTTTTCATTTTCGTTTGATACTAGCATTACATATTGATTTGGATACCAAGGCTCCTGAATGTCTTCTTCATCAATGAAAACATCCTCGCCAGCATAATACCTATCAATTATCTGGTCATCGACTGGCTGAACCACAAAGCCGTTATAAAGTTCATCAGAAGACGTTACGGCTTCTTCCGATGTGTAGTCTTCTGCTTGAAGCCCAAGAGAATCACAAATAACTCTCATGTTGATGTCTCTTGAAACAAGAACAGTCTTTCGTTTTGGCTCAAGCATCTGAGCAGCCATTGCAGTCGCTATTATGGTGTGGTCTGGGAGACGTAGATCTAAGTCAGGTGGAAATATAACATTATCCAAAGACGAATAAGATAAAACTCTTACCGTTCCCAAGCCCTTATCTATTCTTACACCTTTTTCAAGAGAACCTTTTGCTCTTAACTCGTCAAGTATTCTGATAAAGTGTCTTGCGTTGGAACCAACCGAGTCTTGTCTTTTTTTGTGTCCGTCAACCTCTTCGAGAACTTTAAGTGGAATGAAGATGTCGTGATTTTCAAATTTAAAAATAGAACTAGCTTCAGTTAAATAAACACTAGTGTCTAGCACATAATTCTTTTTTGGGGGCATAAATGACCTTCTGGTTTAATTAGTGACATCTTTTTATTATTTGATTATCAAACACCCATACTTTCGGTTTTTCTTGTTTATTATATGGTACACCATGAGAGCGCAACTTGTTAACTTCCTTGCTATCCTCTATGATCGCCTCCCACCCTTCAACACCAAGCTTATGTTCGGCTTTAGACGGTAGATAACGTTTAACAAGGCGGACACATACGTCAGGTCCAGCAAATGATTTAACCAAAACTTTATCGTTTTTGGTATAGCGTCTCTTCGATTTCATAAATTTTATTCATAGCGGTAGTTGTGTTTTTTGGAACTACTAACGTCTTCATACAAAAAAACGCAACCAAGAACATGGCTAACGCCAGTACTGTTAGTTCTACCACTGTTTCCACATAAGTATATATGTGTTATTTTAAAAGAAACGGTTTTTTGTCTAGAACTAGGATAACCGTAAACCTCTGCCTACGTTTGGGTCGGGCAGCCCCCTCCCGCTTATTGAATGCGCGAGCAGGACAGCGCGCACTATGCGTCGAAAGTCAAAGTGCCGTTGTCTGTTTCTACTGAAACCTTCCAGCCAGTAATGTTTGGGTTAACCTGTACGAAGTTAGCAAACGGGATGTCAACTTCTGCTGTAAGGGTAGTGAAGCCGCGCTTGTGGTCATACTTCTCAGTTGAATATTCAATTAGATCAACATCGTAAAAGTTATCGCGGATGGTTTCGGCAATAAAATTCTCAAAACCGTATGTTCCACGCTCATAATCATCAAGATAACTTTCGTTGCGAAGGTGCTCTAGAATATTTCCAGACCAACGATTTCTAACATCCAACTTTGTTTGAGCAACGAGTGAAGCAAACTCATAAATAACGCTAGTTTCGTTGATTGCATCCTCTACTTCTGTATCATTATGTACGAATACATCTGCTCCCTCTTCGTATGTAAGATGAATCATTGCATCGTCTGCAAGGTTAAGTGATTGAAGTTTTGTTACAATAGACATTTTTTCTCCTATGAAATTATTATTTTTCTATCCAAACAACAATGTTTTTGTTTTCATTGCTATCTTTCAATATATCATAGGCTGGATCGTTGTCAAGTTCCATTGGAATAATACACGACACATTTACCTTTACAGGTTTTAAATCTCTACTTCCATGAACCCAAGCAAGTGTTTCGTATTTACATTCAGATTTCATTATTGCTTTCTTATTACTAGGATATTGAAAGTTTCTGTGTCCTAATTCTGATAGATAGCAAACTTTGTTTTTAGTTTTCATTTGTTTCCCATAAATAGTTTTTCCATAAATCACTAATTTGTTTTTTGCTTACTGTTCTAAGAACGTTTGATTTTGGTCTTTTTGGTTCTCGTAGTAAAACCATATTAGCTTCTTTTGGAGTTCTGTTTCCTTTTTTTTGATTGCATTTCTTACAAGCAGCAACTAAGTTTTTCCAAGTGTTTTCACCGCCTCTTGAACGAGGTATAACATGATCTATTGTTAAAACTTTGCTTTCGCATTCTTTTGAGCAATATTGGCATGTGTTTTGATCTCGCCAAATAATATTTGCCCTATTTGGAGTCATGGAGTGAAAACGAAGTTTTACATATCTCGTTAAGACTATCACTGCTGGAAGTTTGAAAGACTCTGAAACAGATCTGACTTCTTCTTTGTAAGTTTCGATGGCGTGCGCTTTTCCTATTATGCACAAAACTAGGGCTTCGAGAGCATCAACTATCTCAAGCGGCCTGTAAGACGAGTCTAGCTTCAAAGTTTTAGTATTGGATGTTATATAGTCCATAAACGAGAGCCCTTCGTCTAATTTAACTAGTGCTTGTTTATGTAGCACACCGTCACCTACCTTCCAGAGTGTTTAATTTTCGAGCGTTGTGGAGCAACTTCTACATTTTCTTGTTCTTTTCTGAACCTGTTTACTAGTGTTGAAGAGGCGTCTGCTTTGTAGTCTCCGCCAATACCCCACAGTAATTCTACTCCCATTTCTTCACAAACGTCTTGTTCGGGGGTGTTTTTCTTTCCCCTGTCACCGCCATTAGCAAAATAATCTGGCTTGTGACGACGAATTGCTTCACAGACTGTACCATCAGTATCATCGACAGAATCGACTAAGATAACACCCTTGAGTGCGCTCAAAATTTCAGACCTTTTTTCAAACTCCATAAAAACAAAGCCCTTTTTTCTATGTAACCAGTTATCAGAATTAGCAATAACTATCACATCTCCATATTGAGCCGCTTCACGAATCATTCGGATGTGTCCGACATGTACAGGATCGAAGCCTCCTGATACCATTACTGTTTTTGTTTCTTCACTCATGCTTAAACTCCTTATAACATGTCTCTTAAGATGTGAAAATCTATTATTTCTATTGTTTCTTGAGGGCCAGACGTTTCAAACGCTCGACCGGTATGCTTGAGATGCTCGAATATTTCATAGTCATTTCCTTGCGGATAACATCGGTCTCCAACAAACCAAAAATTCCAGTCGTGCTCATTAAAGTGTTTGAAAGCATATGTCTTGTCCCAACCATTTGGATAAATATCAAATGACGTATCACCGCCAAGTTTCAAAGTTAAGCCAATCTTTCTTGATGCAATTTCTTTTGAGAGTATATCAAAATATTTTCTTCTTATACCAAGCTGCTCATCTAATAACAGGAAGGCTTCGCGTGCTTCACCTTTCGCTGCTCTTCCAATAGGACACCAATTAACCATTGAGCCTCTGTTTTGAATAAAATTGCCCGTCAAGGGAATGCTGTATTCTTGTACCACTTGTGCTTGCATTTCGCAAAGCACCTTAAGCAACTCTCTCATGGAGCCATCGCCAATTTCGTCTTCCATCGACGCTTTTGAAATGTGGTTAAAGATAAGTTCTTCAATACCATCAGTTATAACGTATTCGGTACCATTGCACGGTAAAAGATGGCTATTTTGCTTTATAATTGGATCATTTAAAGCAGGCCAAAGCTGCTCCTTAATGTATTCAAGCCCAGAACCAGTGAGAAACCCTATTTCAGCGTACCTACAAAGCTCTCTGAGTGCCTTGAGCATCCTAACAGAGATAGCATCCCTTGCTTCAGTCAAAGTGCCGTCAACGTCAAAAAGAACGAGATTATTCATTTATTCCTCAAATAAGTATTTTTTATAATACTACAAATTTATTTCATTGTTCAACTGGAAATAATGAATCCTCACGGACCTTCTTGTATACACCAGTTTCTTCTATATAGATCTCGTAGTCATAATAATCACGCTGAGAACATATTGAAAGTATTACTGCTTTTTTACGATAATTGCCTGTCGTATCTTGCTCGGGTAGGAAATCGTAATAAACCCACTCGTCAACCTTGTATTTTCTTCCTTTCATTTTCTTTTATTTTCGTTACTATATCATGTAATACGCTGGGTGATAAGTCTTTTCGTTCATAAATTTTAATTGTCTTCCAGTCAACAACACTAGCAATTCTGAGAGCATATGCTATCCACTCGCTGCAATACCATCTGTTTTCTGTTTTAATTCTAAAAGGTAGAAACTGAGATAGCAACATTCCAAACCAGTCATATTTGCTTCCTCTTGTTTCGTTAAAGAAGTCTAATATCGTCTTATATTGTTCCTCGGTCACTTCCAAGGGTATAAAGTCCCACTCAGTATGACTAGCAAAAAACCTTCTTGTAGAGTCTATCTTGCTGAGAAGCTTTGGACTGATACTGATCCAAGTTTCTTGATCATCAAGTATCATTTCGGCGTGACTGTATTTGCTGTTTGTCCACCATCTAACAATTTTATTGAGAATATCACCTTTTCCTTTATAAAATGCGATGGTTATTTTCACTATTTGTACCTCTTATAAAATATCTATACGAGATGTTAACAAAGTTATTTCTTTTTGTTTCTTAACTTAAAAATTTCAGCATATTTTCTTTTTTGGATTACAACTTGATCCACTTCCTCAGTTTCTAGATCAAATACATCCTTTATTTCCCAAAGCGCAATTTCCATAGAATCATTGGTTTGATACTGCTCTTTGGTAGTTTCTGTTTTATTGTCTTTTTTATACCAATAAGACCATTTGAAAATATTCATATTGTATCCCTCATGATATAAATAGATGGTGGAGATGGTTAAACTATGTTGTTCTGTTTATAGACGGACTCACAGAATAATATAACCTCGTCATCTGTAAAAGCGTTTTTGCAATAATTTGCGATAACTGAGATGTACCTTACATTTCCTTTAATATAGCCTTTATTGCTATCAATTCTATCAAGTGATGCACGATACATTTTATTTTCTTCATTTTTCCAGTTAGTTGAGTCTTTTGGAAGTTCAAGTTTCCAACCAGTTAAAGGGCAAATTCCCTTTTGTTCGTTCCAAACTTGTTTTAGATAAAGCAGGTCAACATCATATTCTTTTTGTCTTTGTTTCCTTCTTCTCTTAATGCCTCTCATAAACCATTTAAATTCAGTGTATTCATCTCTACGAGAGAGATCATTATTTTGCAAAAGGTTTTCTGGTCGTCCTTTACCGAGATGCTCCCCTAAGTGATGAGCGTTACCTTTTCCAGAACATTTAGAAGAACAATATATCTTTCTTCCAAGTTTCCTGCTTCTGTTAATTTCTCCTTTTTCTCTCTCAAACTCTTTATCGCATGTTTCGCAATTTATTAAAACCTTAGCCATAACATAACTCCTTATGTAATAAATAGTCCAGAGTTATGGAAATGGCGGGTTTTTTATGTAAATGGTGGAGATGGACGGAATTGAACCGTCGTCCAGAACAAATCCAATTGTAGTCATTCACAAGCATAGTCAGTTTCTATCACCTACTGACAAAGATAGATGGTTATAAAACAATGCTTACCATCCTGTTGCATTGAGTTTTTGATTTTTACAACTTGTCTGTTGTTTTGGTTAGATTGGAAAGAAGGCTCTAACCAGCCTCCTGATTACGCTGCTAAAAGAACAGCGTCTTCAAAGTGGTTGTTGTTGTTTGCAACTAATATTTTTGAACTGTTAAGGTCGTATCTAACCTGCTTGCACTATTCCTCTTCACTGCCCTGTCGAAGCCAAATCATCCCCTTTTGTTTTTTATTATGATACCAATTGGAGAATGATTCACATCATCCAACCAGATCATTACTTCTTTCTCTTTTTTTTGTTTTTCGGAAAAAGAAAACTTTATACTTTTAGCAGCCGCCTTTAGGGCAGCAGCCTCTGAGGAGTGTTTACTTACTAACTCTCCTTGTACATAACCATTATGTTCTTTATATACTTTCCACATTATAATAACTCGTCGATAGTGTTTCGCATGTATTCTTCACTGAAGCCTGTATGACCTAAATGAATTTCCATGTCTCTGTTTAAATAAATGTAAGTGGGATATCCCTGAACAATATATCCATTTATCCCGTTTGGATCTATAACCTGATGTGCTGGAGATTGCAACACTGGAGATGAAGTATTTCCGTGATCTTCTGCCCACTCTTGCACATCTTCCAAGGTCGGAGGCATGTTCAACACGTTGGCTAACATTAAAGTTACCACAACTACTTCTCCGTTATAATCATCTTGAACCGGCTGAGCAGAATGACCTGCTGCTTGACAAGGACCACACCATGCAGTCGAGAAGTCTAAAACAATAACTTTTCCTTTGTGCTCATATAGTCTCCAAGGTTCATCGTTTTGATCATTGAACTTGAAGTCGCATACTGTGACTCCTAATTGATCGTGGCTGCAAATATCAGTTTTATTAATTCCATATTCTATGAAAGGTAATGGAAGTGGTCCAAGTGCTGTGTCGCTTCCTTCAACTTGCATTTCTGGAGCACACCCAAGTAAAGTCATTAGCAGTGTCATTAACATAATATTAGTCCTTATCAGAGGCATCAAAAAAGTTATTAATTTGATACTTCTTACATATATTTAGGAATTCTAAGTATGTTAAGCCTAAAAATCTGGAAGCGTCTTTTTTAGACTTGGTGGTTGAGATAGCAAATTTCAGAGTTGCTTCTTTTACAACGTTAGGTAATGCCCGCCAAATATCAAAACCATAGAGCCTATTATTAATGTTATTTGCAGTCAATTCTAATTTGATAGCAATTACATCTTCAAGAGATAAAGAATTAATACAGACTAATAACTGATCATTGATTTTATTTTGATCTTTAAGTAATTTAATTATACTTTTAGATTTAGTAGTGATCTTCTTTGATTGTACTGTCATTTAATTAACTATCACATGCAGAACACATTCTGAGTATAATGGTGATTCTGAAAACTGTCAAATTAAAATTATGAAATTATTCAGATCTCTCTACACCATACTGTGTTAGCTTGGCTTCAATGTATTCTTGAATTGCTAGTGATATTTTTTGTGCTCGGTCTCGAATAGTTTCGAGCGCATCCTCTTTGATGTCATCGTCTAGTTCTTCGTCATCTTCAATCGATTCAGCATCAATCGCATACAAGTTATCTTCTAATAATTGTTCCAAGGATTCAGTTGGCAGAGTCATGTATTTTCCGTTATAAATCTAATTCAATATCGTCAGGACCAGCTTGATCAGCCGGCTGTTCTTGTTTAGCCATATCATATGCTTGGTTGGTTGGTTCCGGCAACTCGCTGGCTAATTCTTCTTCGAACTTTTCAAAATACAACTTAAGGTTTGCGATCAAGTAATCAAAAAATAATTCTTGGTCTTCAGGGTTCGCAAGAAGTTCATATGAGTCAATGATATTGCTTTCAACCTTTTTATAAGACTGATAAGCCATATTACGACCAGTTTCGTCTCCATCAACACCGGCTCCAAAAGAATCACGAGGGTCTGCTTCTTCTTTTTCTTCGTCAGCAGCCTTTTCAGCGTCAGTGCGAATGTCGATAAATTTATCTTCGCCGGCATCATCACCAACTGTAATATCTATTTCTTCAAGGCTAGCAGCTTCTTCTTCACCAGCTTGGTTGTTCAACTTAGCGGGTGTTAAAGAGTTCTCAACAGCATTAAGAACGTGCGCTCGATAAGAGTCTCTCTGTTCAGAACTTGTAGTCAGAGACTTGTAATCGATTTCCAGAATGGGTATAATCTTCTTGAGTAGATCCTCAAGTACGTTAATACCAGTTGACTTGTTTGGTGATGGATCGACATCTGGTGTTTGGGCTTCGAGCAAATCAAAGTCCATCATTTTTTGAATGATCTGACGTAATTCTTTTTCTTCATCAAGTCTTTTTGACTTGACATGTCTTATAATAGATCTTATACTTTCTCTGAGAATGGTTTCTTCATTCGAATTCATTTTGTAATGCCTCTTTTCATAATTAGTTCAATAACTTCATCAATCAAACTTAAATCGATATATTCCTTTTGTTTACTTCTTTTTTTCTTGGGTCTAGCCGACCCATATGCCAAAGGGACTGGTGCCCCGGTAAGACCGGCGCCGGCGCCTCCTCCTGCACCGGACATTTCTTCAACTGCTGAGAGACCAAGTATATCTAATACAGTGTCTACGTTCTCTTCGCCAACAAAATCAGCTATTTCAGCACGATTTTCTGTGGCACCACCAAGAGCGTTCCTAAATGCAGTTGCGCTATATGGCTCTCCGCTAGGGCGTGTTGTAGGAGATACAGCGGATCTCTCGGGATCTATAAGTTTTACTCCATCTTTAACATATTGTTTGGCACTGAGCCATCTTTTCCAATCATCATCTTTTGTGCTGGCGCCTAAAATGACTGTATCACCAATATTTAGTGGACCCTTATCGCCAATAAAGTCATATGCAGCAGTCACGGGTGAAGCATGGTCTTTCGAAGCTTCAATTCGAACATTAGATAAACCAGCAGCAAGCGTTTGCCATATTTTGAGAGAATCTTCAGAAGTTATTTCTGTTCCATCTGGTAAATATCGACCCTGTTTAGTTGGCTTAGAAATGATTACTACAACTTCATCTGCCATATCAGCATATTTCCGCACCATATCTAGATGCCCCTTGTGAGGCGGCTTAAATGCGCCGGGAACAACAGCTACTGTCTTAGGACGACTGACTTCTGCAACTGGATCTTCTTCCATTTCCTCAGTCATACCTGAACGTCTGGCTCGACCAATAATTTGATTAGCCATGGCAAACGCACCAGTTAATTTATAGATCTTATCAGAGCCGGGTGGGTATTCGAATACTACACCTTCCATTGAAGAAGCAAGGTTTTCAATGTCTCCAAGTTTTGCAAGTTGTTGATCGACCAACTCACCCATTTTTTCATCACCGGATGCTTGAAGGTTTTTAAGATAAGCGATAGACTGTTCTAATTCTGCTCTCATGCGTGCTACTTCTTTATCGTTGTCTGAAACAAAATAGCTTTTTACGCCTCGAAGAACTTCAATAGCAAAATCACTAATAGCAACTTCAAGAGGCTTCAGAACACTAGAAATATACTTCATGGTCTTTGTTTTAGAGCCAAGGTTAGAGACAGTGTTTTGTAACTCTTTTGGTAAACCTTTCTTTAACTGTACGACAGATATGCCCTGTTCTTTTGCTTTTTCAGGATCGAGCATAAGTGTAGTCAATTTTTCAGTTACATCTTGTGGTAAGCCTACGGAATCAGCATATTGCTCTACAACAAGTTTTACGTAGTCACCAATGGTTGCATCCATTCCAACAGGAGCGGCAAATGACTCGATTTTAGATGTAACGTCTTTAAGAGCAGAACCATCAGCAATATTTTTTAATGCGACCAGTTTTGGACCATTAACGCTCCACTCTTCTTCGCCTACTTGTTCAGTGGCGCCATCAATCATGCCGGCAAGTTTTACAAACTTGCTTTTGGTTTGTTGACGCATTTCTGGTGTTTCTTCTTCATCACCAAAATATTGCAAGCCATGAAGAACGATGTTTGGAGTAGAGTAAAGAATGATGTTTGGATTCTTAGGATACATTATCTCCATGTTAACGTACCTCTGACCGTCCGCAAAGATAGCCTCTATATCCTCGGGGCTTAACTTGCGTAAAGCCGCTGAGACCGCCTTAAAACCGTTTGTAAAGGCATTTTCTGCTGGGTGACCTATCCACTTACTGATATACTCATCTGTGGTCATACCACCTTTCTTGATATCACCGCTGTTTCTTGCTGTTTTAATTTCACCAGAATTGTCAACGGTCAGAAACAAATTCTGACCGTCAACTTTTTCTGTTGCATTTTTTATTTCTGCATTTGCTACTTTACCGAGGATATCAACAATTTCTTTGAACGTTAAGTCGGTATCTTCCGACAAATGAGCCATATGTCCTGCAACACCGCCCATTATTCTTTTCCTGCTGATTCTTCTAGAATATTAAGCTTTTCTTGAAGCACACCAATATCATTTTCCATTCGTCGAGCGAATCTCTTCACTTCGCGCAAATGCTGCTTAGCCAACTGAAGTCGGCGCTGTTCTGCAACGGTCTTTGGTTTTAGATTGGAAATTATTTCTTGGAGACCCTGAATATAGGTAAAGATGTTTTTATCATCTGCACTCTCGTTAAGAAAATCTCTCCACTGTTTGTCTAATGACATTGGTTTATCCTCGTTTATTTCTAATAGTAGAAGTCGTCTGATAAATGTATTTCGAATCTTTTTAAGTTCGATTTTTATATTTACCAGTCATCGTCTTAGCCCTTAAGGTGCTTTGCAAGAACTGCTTTGATAGCCTCACGAAGAGCTTCTGCATCGGTGGTGGACTCTTCCATCTCCTCTTTCTCTTCGTCATCTCTCTTACCAGCCATGTGACCCTTGTGAGCCTCGGCTAAGCTAGCATTGGTGACCTGAATGTCTTCGAAGGGAACGCCTTCCATGATAGTGCCGTCTTCAAACTTCATATCATAGTGGGTGACCTTACCAAGCTCTTCGTTAAAGTTATGACCAACAGCTTCAGCCATCTCGATAGAACCGTTTCTGGAAACACCGCCATGATGTACACAATAATGGTTGGGAGCGAAGACGCCAGTATCAACTGCTTCGTTCATCTCTTCTTCTTCCTCTTCTTCCTCTTCTTCTTCTTCCTCTTCTTCCTCTTCTTCTTCAGTAACTAAAGACTCTTCAACAGCCTCTTCGGCTTCCTCAACAGTCTCTTCGGACTCTTCGACAGTCTCGGCAGCAGCCTCGACCTCTTCCTCTTGGACTTCGCCGGCTCCGTTGAACTCGTTGAACTCCTCTAAAGTGTTAAATTTGAAACCCCATGCTTCTGAGAGCAAAGTGGAGATCTCTTTGTTTTTCCAATCTTTTGTAGACATCTTTTTATCTCCTTTTTGTAGATGTTCGAAATAAATAGTCTGTTTTATGCTGTCTTCCCAATCTCGGAAGCACATATTACCGACTTCATAAGCCTCACGTTCCATTTCACGTAAGTGTTCGTCATTCTGAGCATATCCTTCACCCATCTCGGAAGCATTATCAAATTCCCCACGACAGTTCTGAGAATGGTGAACTAATTCGTGGGATAAAGACCTCATTATATCTTTTGGGTGTCGCCCTGTGATATACAAAGTAATTGATTTTTGCCCCGGATCATAATAAGCAGTTTTACCAAGTGGGTTGTTTGCATTTTCCGAGTCGCCTTTTAAAAACAATCTCGGAGGCATATTGAAGCCCATCCTTTGTTTAGCAAACGGAAGAAACTTCTTGATCATGGGAGATAAGATATCAATCATCGAAAAAAGCTCAGCAGAATCAATATAAATAGTTTCTCAAAGTTTATTTACTAATTTGAGCGTCAATGTGAAAAACTCTCTTTCTATTTGAGGACCATTAATAGGGATAACTTTAGATATAGAGACAACCCTGTTAGACTGTATTCTGTTCTCTGTTCTCACTATTATACCATAGTGAGTATTCCATTGTTCAAGTTCTTGATCCCAAGTAGACCACTCAACTATGTCACCCGCTTCAAAATCTTCAGCCGTTAGTTCGCCAAAACCTTGTTTTTCATCCATCACATCTCACAAGCCAAGAGCACGTTCCTTTTTTCAAGAAATGCACACAAGTATTTAGTGCTTCTTTCTCATTATGAAACGGCCCGACTTGAGAAACTTTTCCTTTCTCAGAATCTACAAGATGCCTGACGAGATAAACGCCCTCAACAGACGAATCGCCTTTCGTTGTTTTTGATTTAGCCACGCCATAAATAGACTCATTTACACGAGATGCTCTGTGTCATGTGTATTTTTATTTAATATTAATGTCAATAATGATATGGCGGTAAGTTCGAAACCTATAAAATGGCAAGATACCCAAGCAAGGATAAGAGAAAATAAAGTTTTCCAGAATTTATTAAATGTAAAAAGCATTAATCACACCCAGTGTATATAACTTCTTCATGGTTTATTCTAACTATTTTACCACACTGTGTGTAAATTAAAATTCTATCTAAATCATCTTTTTCGTCATCAATGACCCAAGCCTTTTGACCGCGAGAAACTTTCACGAAATTTCTAGTTCCGTACTCAGAACAATACAAAAGACCAGAACCGACAATACCATACTCTGGGATGATCTCGTCGTCTTCGTCAAAGTCACCACCAATATATTTTATAACTCTTGTTATGAAGTCTTTTATGTATTCTCTAGAAGCAGCCATCAAAGTAACTATGAGGCTATTACGTACATTTATTATTACAGTTACTCACCGAAAACAATAAAGACGTATTATTGAAGAAACGTTTAAAAACTAAAACAATTCCATGATCCAAGCCATAGCAAAACCGACTGCTGCTTGTACGACCATGAATATTGTGGTTGCTCTTGTCTTGAAGGTTTTCAACTCTTGAAGTTCAAAAAGTGCTTCTCTAAGTTGTGGGGGAGAAGCAACATCATCCATCTTTTCTTTCCAAGCCTTGAGATCTTGTACGCGATCTTCCTTGGCTTTTAGTTCAGTTAACTGCTCTTTAACATCTTGTAATTCTGTACGCAGAGACTCGATACCACTAGCCATGGTTTCAAGTTGTTGTAAGACTAACTTTGAGTAGGTTTCCCATCCATTGTTGGTGTTCATAAGGCGTTTCTCCCTGCCTATAAGTAGTGACGCTGCTAGCTTAAATTTGGCTTTCCTTCGACTACGTGATAAATGTCGAAGTTTTCAATACGCCCACTATCAGATGTTTCTTTTTTTAGTTCAAGCATGTCGCTAATATTTTTATCTGAGTCGTCGTAGAATTCTATTGTTTTGATGTTATTGTATTTTGGTAACACAAGATCTCTGATGTATTCGCCTTTATTGCCGCCACTATTACCAATAATGATAACGTTTTTAGTATCCATTGGTTTATCAAACATTTGTAAAGTCATATGGATATCGTCAACCGACACAGGATCTCTTGCAGTCAGCACCATGACTTGTGTGTTTGGATCTTTAAGTCTATCACGCATAATAGAGGTTATGTTTGGATTTTCTACTGCGTTGTTTACCTTAGCCAACGGTGAAAAGTCAAACTCATAACCACCAGCAGTCTTCAACTCATCAAATTCTTCTTGAGAGGTAATTTGAAATTTCTTACCAGTTTCTTTATTGATAACATTGATATATCCAGTTGTAAATGCAATCGTTTCATCGAAATCAAAAATAGAAAGTCTAGAAGCAGTTTCAATGTTTTCTAATAAAATGTAGTTTCTCCAATTTTCAAGTAGGAGTTTCATTTTAGCTCAACTTTTAAGCTGCTTAGATCAATATTGACTGGATGATCTCTTTTGTATTCGTCGGTGAACATATATCCCCTCCAGCCGCGGCTAAGATAATCTTTTTCTATTTGGTCTCGAAGTGATTTAAATTGAGACATTATCTGTTCTGCTTGGGTGGGATCTAAAACCACCTTTATCCAATTAGGATTCTCTTCTATGTTATCAAGCATTTCTGCTCTTTTCATGTGGATCACTCCTCCCGGCCAGTCCCGAGCCGATCTTTCAGCAGTTCCGTCGCCGGTACCTATATCTATATGATCTAGGGGAGTAAAACTTGTGCCGGAGAACCAAAACAGATCATCTCCCATTTGTACAATAGACCAGCGAGGTATATTATCAAGAATCCGTACTGCATTTTTACGTGATTCCACATATAATCGCCAATTTTCAAGTAGGAGTTTCATTTTACTTCCTTTACAGATTGTTCCATCTCATCGTCAAAGTCAGTGCGCAACTTAATCATAGGATTAAATTTAGCATGTTTTCGTTCTAAAAGCAAGGACCCTTGTGGTTTTGTTAGAGTTCCTTCAACTTCTACACCTTCAAAGTCAATTTCAGTTTTCTTTTTATAAACAACCTTTGGTTCTTCTTCATCATTAGCCTCAGCGATGCTGGACAAAAAAAGCAATAACAAAAATGTTGCAAAGAATGATACGAAAAATTTCATTTATATTCCTCCGCCAAACCCTCACTTAATAAAAGAGTGTTAATGTTGGTTTCACCGATAAATAGTACCCCCAAACATCTTCCGTATTTTCCAACTCCGTGAGACTCTAAAACAAATTCATTGCCAGATTCCCACAGAATCTCGATTAACCTTTCTTCTGCGGCTAACCCTGCCTTTTTCTCTTCGAGGTCTCTAGTGCGGGTTTCTGGCGTGTTAATACCATATAATCGAATGCGCTTCTTAATCCACACATCAAAACCTAAGTCTATGAGCGCATCGATGGTATCGCCATCAATTACCCGTATCAGTTTCGCGTTGTATTTGTACATTTTCTTTTTTCTCGTGTTTATCTTGGGTGGCAGCAAAAACCAACAAACTCATACAGGCAAAGCCAATGATGAGCAAATCAATCACCGCCATACACCTCATATAAATCACGTTCTTGTTGTTTTTGTGATTTTCTGTTTGTTAGTTTGGTTAAGCAGTCTATCTTGCTAGAAAGCGCATCTGTATATAAGAACGGAAACACAGAATGCACAAGACATTTTGCTTCCAAGACCTTTAAAACGTAAACTATCTTCCACGCTGCCACCATGTGTTCTAGATATGTTTCCCCTTGTTCTGCGGGGTGTTCCGTAAACTTCTTAAACATTAGTTATCGTACTCCTCATCTATTTTATCGTTAACCAAATTAGTCGCTTTGAGCATATCCTTTTGGTCCACTTCTTTAAGTATGAGGCTTTTTGTTTCTGGCTCATAATACATGCCTATTAAATCTCCTTTGGAGATATTGTTCATGTCTTCTTCGGTTATTACTATCTTACCGCCATACTTCTTTACTAACATTGTAAGAATGTTGAAAAGATATTCGGGATTGTTTAAGTATTTGCTCATGAGCCCAAGAAGTTTTTCCAGTTCTTAACGACGCTTTCGTTTGTTTGCATAAATGCCGGCTGGCGTGCTTTTATAAATTGAGCCAACACTCTCTTGAAAACTACATTAAGATTATCTTCGTCGTCCATTTCACCTTCGATAAGAGTCTTAAATAATTCAGTCATCTCGTCAGGCTCATCACGATTTGTAACAAACGTAACGGTAACTTTGATTTCTCCTCCCACTTCTTGTGCTGTTAAACGCATTTGTAAGAAATATTGTGTATCTATTTCTTTTCGTGGTGATTCTAACAAAGCACTGCGCAAGGCAATTTTAAAGTCGCGAGACTCAACAATATCGTTTAATACATCAGGATTGATATTGTATTCTTCTGGATCATAATAATGTGAGTGGTTTGCATATACTTCGTAACTATCTTCGTATTCTCCATCGGTTTCGACATCCCATTCATATGAAGAGATCTCGCCGTTTTCAATATCAACAGCCATTTGAATAAAGGCGCCACCTTGCATATATCCTTCGCGAGCAAAGTAGTTTGTTAATATTTCTTCAAATGCATCTCGTTTGTCGTCAACAACTGTATCAACTGATTCACACATTTCTTGAAATTCTTCTGGAAGTGCATAATATGAACTTCCGCCTAAGTCTGGGTGTTCTGTGTTGATTGCACATTCCCACGCTATCTGGTTTTTTCCTCGATCCATAGACAGATAAACATTGTCCAACAATAAATCACCATAAATATCATTAATAGCACTTACCGAATGCTGAGTAACATTGTCCCACGAGTTTGGAAGTTTACTCCATTCATCAGCGTCCCAAACAATTCTTATTTGAGCCCCACCAACAATATAAACACCATCATCACCATCGTCTTGAATTTCGTAATTAACAGTGCAAGCAGCCATACGCATATTAAAGTTCTCTTCGATCTCGCTGCATTCTTGCTCATATTGTGCGCGAATATCGCCAAGTAAATCTGCGTCTAACTCATCTTCTGTTTCGGTGTTTTGTTCAATATAACCTACAAATTGATCAACGTCAGTTATTCCCGTTAGTTGCATCATAAGTTCTCTGCGTCCAGTTGTTCCAGACGTGTCTTCATAAGAGCCACCAAACATAGTAACTCTATCTAAGTCAATTTTGCCGTCTTGTTTTGGCATATTAGCAATGATTTCTTCTTGGGTTTGTCTTGCCCAATCAACAACTTTTTCTCTAATGCCCGGAATAGCAGCACCATAAATACGTTTTTCTGGCACACCAATATCTTGTCCATCATCCCAGCGTTTTGGAGAAAGAGTATCATAATACCGCATATGACGGATACGTGTGCGAGAAATAGGACGTATATCTCCGGTTTCCATTGGTCTTTTATCATCATAAAAGACTTCACCTTCTTGAATTTCTTGTTCTGCGCTTTGAATATTGCCTGTGTTTGTTTCCGAGAGTAAATCTTCTGTCTCTACCACATATGCTACGGCTCCATGACCCTGTGCTTCTGCTACAGCGCATTTATAGTATGCTTGGTAGGCACCTGAACGACTTGCTGGAGAGTGGCATGATGTAATATTATCAAAGTCGCTCATTCTGAGAATATCAACTGGATGGCGGCTAATAATGATAGAATATTTGTCATTATCAATCTCATTAATGTTATTTTTGATGTATGCGGCGTTCTGCTGCCAGTATTCACCATATTTTGTGGCTAAATCCTCTAAATCATAGCCCGCAGGTCCAGCTATGCCGGGATTGGGAATATATAAGAGTCTTTGTTGTGTTAGACGCTTGTAATCTTCATTTTTTTGAAATTCGGGGTCATTTTTCTGTATTTCTTTCAGTTTTCTGCCAATATCGGCTATTTTGGCGAATAATTTGCCAATTTTCATCTGAATTTTCTTGGTTTTCTTCTCTGATGGCTGTCCTTGGGTGATGCCAATTAAAGAATTCAACAAATCATCGCCATTTCGTATATCTCGCTCGGCAGAGACTATACCTTTGTCCCAATCTACCTTATATTCTTGATCGCGGAAGAATTTTGCAAATTTTCCAAGGTCTGAATCGGGATCTAGCGTTGGAAACGGTATAACAACACGCATTTTACCACCAAAAAGGTCATTTAAAGGCAGTTTTGCTGGATCAAGGTCGTCTAAAACGTCTTCAAGCACTCGCATTTCGTCTTCGGTAACTTCGCGAAGCACTTTTTCTTCATAAAGGTCAATTGTTTCGTTAGTTTTCTCGCCTTTTTTAGATCTTGTGCGTTGATTTTTGCAAAATTGCTTCATTGTAAACCCTTTTGGGTTGTCGCATTTGCTTTTTCGCTTAGATCTTTCAGACTTAGACCATTCTTCGTCTAAATTTTCTAAAAGTTTGGCTGCTTTTGCTAGAATTTGTTCATCAGACAGCATTTTTTATTCCTTCATCGACTTAGAACCACGACATTTCCACTTTTTACGCGATAAATCATTGGCGCATGGTGGATTTTTGCACTTTTTAATCTTTGCAGAGCGAGCACAGTAGGCATCTCCCTTCTTTGTACCGGGTCGAATGCGATCTCCGCCGCCTTTCGCTTGTCCTGCTTGACCAAACGAGCGACACTTGCCGTTTACGCGCTTAGCAAAGCGCTTTCCTTTGGACGGCTTGCATGGTTTTTTCTTTTTTTCATCAAGTACAGCCTCAAGTTCTTCACGAATAACTTGTTTTATGTACTCTTCACTAAAATTGTTCATCCTTTTTTACCTCTCTTAGATTTTTTACCCCAGTTGCCTCTTTTACCGCATGCCCCAGGGGTTGGACGACACGAAGGATACTTTGAACGTTTTTCTCCACCTGATCTTCCGCAAGCAGAACACTTTTTACGACCTGTTTTCTTATCTTTGCGACAAGTATTACAGTCAACCCAGCCTTTTTTCTTGCCCGGAGCGCCTTTTCGACCAAACCAATCACGTAAAGATGTCTCAGATGATGGTTTGGAGGTTAATTTTCTTTTTTTTTCTTCTAATACCTCAAAAAGAGTATAATAAATGATGTCTTCAAGAGAATTTTCTTCAAGATTTTGTGCTGAAAGTTTGGAATAATACTTTGGATCTTCAAAAACGTGGTCCATTGCGATTTCGTGAGCAATATTCTCATCATTTGTGTGTTCCATTTCAACCTTGACGCCCTTTGATACTTCTTTTTCAATATCTTCGAGGCTAACATCGTGCATTTTTGCAAGTTGCTTGTGTTTATCTTCCATACTACCAGTTAGTTTGTCAGTCAAACCACCCGGAATATAATCTTTTTCTTCTTTTTCTTGCAAAATCTTGGTTACTTCGTCTTCAATTACTGCTTGAAGTTGTTCTTTCTTTGAATTTCCCCAGTTTTTTGCTCCAACTTTGCGACATTTAACAAGAGCACCAGAGGCATATGCAGAAGGCCAAACATCATAACGCGATCTCACTTTATGATAACATGCGTCTTTTTTACCAGACTTCTTCTTTTTCTTCTTACGCTTCTTCTTTTCGTCGAGGTCTTCTATTTCACCATATAAATCAGTCATTTTTAGAGATATCCAAAGCTTTCTCCAATAAATAGATCGGAATCTCATTACCTTCCAACTCTTTTATCTCATCAACTGTTGCCCATTTATAATCGTCATGTTCAATTTCACCAGTTTTAGGGTTTGGAATATCAACATCTACATCTCCAGACCATTTTCTAGTTAAGAAATAATACTTTTGCGGCTTTGGTTCACCCAAATACTTTAAGTCTGAGACACTACAAGTTAAACCAGTTTCTTCTTCCAATTCTCTTATCGCACCCTCTTCGATAGAACCATCTTCTTCATCGATATGACCACCCGGTATGGTCCACTGTCCACCTCTATGATCTATATTAGAGCGTCTAATAACTAAAAATCTGCCTTTATCGTCTAAACAAGCGACAATACCGACAGATTTTAGCTCTTCTTCTTGAAGAAATGTCTTCCAAGTATATTTCATTATTATTTACAGGCTCTTACAGTTCCATATGGTACACCAGAACAAATTCTTTTTACAATGTTTTCTATTTTAATTTGTTGTATAGGGGCGACCCAAATCATATTCTCTTGAACTTGTATGTCTGGATGATATTCAACATCAACACCGTATAAGATACCAATGATCTCACCTTTTAAATTGTAAACAACAGAGCCCGAGCAACCAAACCATCCATATGTGTTAAGAATAATCTGCTTTCCTGCTCCATGACGTTCGGCATATCCCGCTACACTACCAGCAAAAGTCATTAACTTATGGCTTGACGGAAAACCAGAATAAGTTATGTCAGTTCCAACTTCAGCAATTCGTTTTTGAGGATCCCACTTCATTGGATCAGCAGTAATAAATCTCTCGGGTAAATAAAGCACAGCCATGTCTGTTAACTCGCTAGACCAAACAAGAGTGGCAACTCTCATTTCTTTGCCTTTGAATACCTGATACTTCGAGCCAATATGACCGTCTGCTACATGTTGTGCAGTAAAAACCATGTGAAGACCCTTGTGGACGATATATGAACCACTTCCGTGCCCTCCACCAGAAGCAACTTTAACTGCGGCTTCTCTAACTTTCTTTTGTGCCATATTCATGGCCACGTCAGCATGTTCAACAGGTAAGGGAACTGCTGCTGTGTTTGTTGCTGCTTGTGAGTTTGATAATAGCGACAACAACATCGCAAATATTAAAGGTAAGTGTTTCATGATATCTCCTATAAGCCACTATCACCGGTATCCGGTGCTGCTATATACCTATATCCGACTTCGACTAAATCACCACCAGATGGCACAATAGTGAAATAAACTGTGTTATCTGATGCTTGGTAGTACCAGTCGTAATTTAAAGAACCGTTGATGAAAACTCTAATAGAGTCCTCTTCTGCTTGGTGGGTTAATTTTATATTTTCTATTGGATCCAGTGAGCGTGTCGCATCAGTCACGCCCGGAGACCAATCAGAATCACAGATATCTACCACAACCCCACCAAAAGCATTTGTGGCTTCCATATATCTTTCTCCAACATCTAATGGACTAACAGCCCAACTGCATAACGAGGTACCAAATTCATGGTTTACGATGCTAGCCATAAATACCGACCCGCCTCGCAAAGAGCGGTACCAACTTACAAATTCCATTGCTAATGGATATCTAACATTGCTTTGCTCTTCTTCATCAGAAACAAACACAACTAACAAGCCAGCCTCTGGTCGCATCCAAGTTGAAGAGTAAGGATTGAGAACGATATATTGGAATACCGACTCAAAGCCTTCCTCTAACGCTCCATTTCCTAATGTAGACATCATATCTGCTGCATCGACTACATCGTCACCCGGAATAAGTGGAAACTCAGTACTTACAACAGAGTCTCTTGGATCGGCACTAATCATTACAAGGCGCCAGTCGCTTGTTGGAAGAGCCAATAACATCGCTTCAATACCGGCTAACAACTGCGAGTTATAAATATGCATAGAGCCTGAACGGTCAATAACCCATAAGATATCGATACCTTCAATAGAGTTATGTTGAGTAAATGAGTCAATCCAGATCTCGCCTTCGTTGACCGGAACCTCGACTTCTATATAAACTGGAACCTCAATCTCAACAACCGTTTCAACCGGAACTTCTACGGTTACTTCCACTTCTTTTATTTCGGATATAACTTTTTTCTCTTGACCGATTGAGTAGTCAGTGTAACAAGATAAGAATCCTAAAACAAATAAAAACACTCCCACATTTAACCCTCCTATGCAGTCTTACGACATAGTAAATATGTCGCTAGTCGCCTTCTCGACGAAGAAGAACGAAACTTAATAGGATCATATTACAAAGAGATAGTATTTCAAGATCATGGAGATTATTCATCGAACCCCATATCAGCATCCATATATTAGCAAAGAAAGCCGCCACAGCAATTGGAAACATGATTTTATTAAGCTTGTCCACTGTTGTAACTATTAGCTTGCAGAAAGAAGACGCAATCTAAACAAATAAGATCTCTCAACAGCAGAAGTTCGCAGGTTTAAAATATGACATACAGGGAACATAATCGTTTGTTTATCTTCCCGCGCAGGTCCCATTTTCAGTATGATGGCAGGTTCGGTATGAGGATGGTCGCCTATCAATACCAGATCACCGACATCAAACTTCGAAATTTTTTCCATATTTTTTCCTAAAATTATTTCAGCTTTTGCAAATCACTACTTGAGAAAAGGTCATACAAACCAACGACTATCGAGATCTTAAGACCATCTTCTTCCATTTGCAGAGTCATAGGCACCATATTATCCGACTCTTTAGTCCAGTGAATAATCCAAAAGTAAACATCATCGTCTTGCATGCTAATCCGCCGGACACGCTCTATCAGAATGCCGACATTATTAGAAGTAATATCAACGATCATATCGCCGGGTACTAACTTAATACGTTCTGACTCTTCGCGCAAGTTTGTTTGCATAGTTTCTTAAATATCATCCAATACGATAATAATCTCCGACTTGATTAAATTATGCAAGCCACCTTCCGACCAAAACATCTTGCCTTCTTTTGACGACAAAGTTTCCCACACCCATACTTTAAAAAAGTCGGGATTAATCTTAGCATACGACGGCGCTTCTAGTCCTTCGTATGACCAAAATCGTCGAACAAGTATGATAAAACTTTTATCGACGACATCGTACAATACCATGCCACTTCTGAGGTCCACATAGTAACTAGGTGTTGTCTACAGTTTAAGCCAACCTACACGACCAACAGCACACTCGCTGACGATCTTAATATCTACAGCATCGTCTAGCGTAATACCATTGCATTCAATAACTGGTGAGTGATTAAATGGCTGTAAGGGAACAGTGTCGCCCACGGTTTCGTAAGGAATGGGCAGCATTTCGGGCTTGGACACCACTTGCTCTCCGACTAGTCCCGCAGATGTTCCGGCTAATGCGCTCAGCGTTATTGCTATTACTTGCGTTTTAAACATTTTATATCTCCAACAGCGGTCTATACATAGTCCCGCGTGTTACTAAGTTACACTTTAATTCGGTCAATAATGTAAGGATGATGTACGGACATATCCTTGTATAGCTTTTTAAGAACTTTCTTGGTAATATCACCAATGTCGTCCTTGATGTCCTTTGACTTGATAGCTTTTGCTACTTCATCTTCGACCATTTTCTTAAGTTCTTTTGAAATCATGCGCTGGATTTCATCTTTGTCCGACTTAGTCAGTTCTTCAAGGATGATTTTGCGCAAATCTGACTTTTTGATTTTCATGTGTATAATTAGGTGCTAGGTGCCAAATAAGCCAATTTAAGGTTTATAGCTGCCGTAAAACTTCGCTTACCGGTTCTTAACCAATATATGTCGTACAACTCATTGCCGTACATAGTGTACACTGTGTCGATTATAATCCCAACATCGCCGTTCTTTGCGTCATCTTCTGTTAGCTTTGCTCTTACTGGGTAATAAAAGTACTCTACGTACTGAACCAAGTCACCTCTCAAGTAATATGAGTTTTTATTACTGTTGTTAGCCACATACTAACTATGCTCTAATCTGTAAAATTTTTAGGCGCGTAATTTTTGCCTGTGTGCCTTTTTAATCTCGATATGGTGTGTATCCACTGGCGTTCTTTAATTCCGCGGTGTGGGTACCTTAGCCACCAAATCTCGACCATATTCATGGACGGGTAGTCGGGTTCCTTTTCATTAGTGCCGTCAAAGAGGCGAATTATGATAGCTAGCCCACCATGGCAGTCGCATGTGACTAAATCCCCGACTGCAAAGTCATGGGCAGGTGCTTTTTCGAAGAACTCTTTGAGATGTGCCACGTAGTATATACGTGCTCAGGTTCTTATATCTCAAAATTTTTACCGGCGTAGATCGAACGTACTTAGCCACCACATCCAGCACACACCGAACACAGGGACATACATCCCGGTAGGGGGGTAGGGGGGTACCCCTAGCACCTCGTCAAGCAATTGTCAATCATTGACTGTACAGTTACTGTAACATTTAAACCCTTTCTTTAATGCACACACGTAAACAAATAATACAATAGGAGTAAACGATACTATCATACATCCTTTATCTAATAGTCTTCCTACTCTTTTTCTCATGCTTCTCCTACCTCTGTTAGTTCAAACATGTCTGGGTTTAATATTACAAATGCGTCTTCAATGTCTTGCTCATTTTGTGATAGCCAAGACTGTGCAGTCATTGGAACTGTTACAGATATTTCTTTTATGTTCTCGAAACTTTGGGACATGGCCGTGCGTGCTAGCAATCCGTGAAGGATAAGAGACTGCACGTCTATCCATATGTCTTCGACATCTGCCGGCAAACAAGTTGCGATAGAACCGATAGTCCAGTCATATTGTTCAGTATCGAGGATGATATGCAGGATATCAATCTCTGTTGCAGTCAGTTTAACATCACCTATTTTAATAAGTAATTCCATATATAGTGTCTCCCACTCTCTCTTATACGGGAATTCGCTAATCATTTGCATGCACACACACTATATGTAGTGTCTGCCCTGTTCATCAATACGCCATCACTAGCACAAATGCAGTCACAATTATGATAGCGCCAATGCCGTCAGATATGTTCATCATGCTCTATTCTCTCTTTATACTATCATAACACGCAAATCACGTGCCGTCAATGTATATTTGTATGCGACGATCGTGTCGCGTAAGGTGCTGGAATTGCTGGTCACATTCGCTGGACGTGAGTGCAGGTTGTAAGCGCATTATGCTGTCGCATGTAACTTACAGGTTGATAAAGAGTGGTAGAGACTACATACTAAGCCCCAACCACATCCCCATCACATTTTCTATCACATTATTAAAACAACCTACATCATTAACTCATATTACATGTGCACTATATTGCACCTACATCCACTGTAAGACACTATACTACTACTTTGCTATATAACTCTTGCACTACTGGTAATGCTATTGTCTGTAAACATTTAAGAGAGTTATTATATAAAATGTAATTGTCTCTCGTTATCTCTACCACTACACAGTAAGCACGTGTTCTGCTATTGTCTAATGCTTTTCTTTTTACTAAGTCTCCGACTTGAAACATACAGCCTCTATCGCTTGCAAACGCTTTTCGAGTGCTTTCTCTCGCCTTGACCCTGCAACCGCTGCCCATACAGCGCCAACAGTTCCAACACCTACTAACATACCACCAATAAACATACATCTACTCCTATTATTGTTTTGTTTCTACTTCTTCATCGAACTGTTTGATCATCTCAGATATATCAGCCACAGTTAAGGCTTTCTTATTTCTATGCTTGTTTTGCTCTCGGATCAATTTGTTGTACCGAGTCTTGTCGTATTTGTTTATGTGCAGGTTTTGTATTCCTATTGCCTCCAACTTTGCTTTGAATAGTTTTATATCTTTTAGTCTCGCGGAGTCTGCATCTACCTTGGAGTCCGCACGTGTTAATACTACTTCTCTACCAGTCAAGCGACCGTCAACAACTTCAACGATAGTCTGGGAGATGTAATATTTCATAAAATAAAAGGTGGGATCTTTGTTTATGCTCGCAGCCCTTTCGAGTCGTTGTCCTTTATTAGTGCAGCTTTATTGCTGCTAAGTTAGGAGGGTGGCTAGTCCTCTTTTAGCCGTTTATAGGGGATCTTCATTATCTTGACCTCTCGCGCTTGGCGCTTTACGGGTTAGGTGGAATATTATTAAATGTCCTCGCCAGCTTCAAGCGCAGCAAGATCAGCCTTCTCGGCATCAGTCAGATACTTAGCATCCTTGCGCTTGAGAGACTTCGCGCTCATCTTGGTAGGGTTTGCATACTCGGCGTTGCAGCCATCAGCGAAAGATTGCGCCCAGTCGCGCTCAGGAAAGTCCATCACGGCTTGCTTGCCTTGCGTGGTCGAGTTGCGGAACACAACCCACATACGCGGACCAACTTGCTCGACGGTCCAGCCGGTGATTTGCTTGCGCGTTGGAGGCGCAGGCGCTGGCTTGTAGTCGCGAGAGGTTTGAATTTTGATTTGATCGATAGCGCGTTGCATAGATGAACTCCTTTCTTTCTATACTAATAATATAACATCGGAGAGGGTGGAAGTCAACAACTAAGTTGTCAAGAGAATGTCAGAGACTACTTGATCTCTTTGATGTTCATGGGCTGGATTGCGTTTGTTGGAAGCTCTACGAGCCGTGCCGCCTCATACATATCACGAGCCTTGACGATACGGGTTGCGCGTGGACGCATGGGCTCCAGAAGGTGGAAGGTGACGCGGAAGGTCTTGGCGGGCAGGTCTTGAGTGCGAAGCATTTGCTTTCTCCTTTCTATACATATAATATAACACAGGGGGCGGTGGATCGCAAGGGTTAAGTTGTCAAGAGAATGTCAAGCAACCACTTGCAAGTCGGACACGGAGCAGAAGCCAGTCTTTTGAGTGGAAGCCCAGAACACGCGAGCGATCTTGCCGTCAGCCAGAAGATCAACAACAAGCCCGTGGTTTGAGTTGTTGCGTCCTTGGATAAAGCCGACGTTAGTTACGATGCTTCCGAGTTTGATCATAGAACTATCTCCTTTCTATACTAATAATATAACACCCGCGAGGGTCAAAGTCAATGACTAAGTTGTCAAGGAAATGTCAGGAGGCGCTAACAAGTTCCAGCGTGTCTTGGTTTGCGCCGTATTGCTTTCCGCTAGACCACTGAACGAGCCATCGGACTTCAATCGGATCAATAAACTTAACGAGGACACCAACCGTTCCCCACCGATCCTTTACCAGATCACCGACTTTCATCTCAACAGCTTCTTTGGGTGCATAGTATATGGACACGCTTTTCTCCTTACTCTTATAATATAGCATCGGATGGGCTGTGGGTCAATAGTGATCTTGTTAAGAGAATGTCAGGCGATCTCGAACATCTTTTCATTGATATGCCGACACTTGCGACGGAAGGCAAAGCCTACGCAATTGCAACGCCAGATATGCCCATCAAAAGACACGCTATAGTTTTTACCTTTGCTCCCGATTACATTCCAAGTTTTTGCCTCTGTCTCGACAACTTCTCTGATCCTTGGCTTGTAGATCATATATTCGTCGATAGAACCAAGTGTAGCAGTCTCAGGCACCGCTACCCAGAACTGACCAGACACCGCCCACTTTTGGCCGTGACCATCAGTGTAAAGCATGGGCGGCATATGCACGATAACGGGAAGAGTGGTCATTCTATGCCTCTGCTGGAATGATGGTAGCGACGGAGAGAGTTGTAAAGGTATCGGCTTCTTGCGCAGTGAGCGTAGGATCATCGAGTGTGCCTTGCATCATGAGCGCCGTGATCAGTTGTTCGCAAACAACCATTGAGCGTTCCATGGGGCTGAGGCTGGACTCGTCGTCAGTGCGGATAAGAGGGATAGTGATCATGCTTTCTCCTTTCTATGCTTATAATATAGCACCGTTAAGTGCTCTCGTCAAGGTTTGAATTGTTAGGGACTTGTAAAGTGTTCCAGAAACATCTTGTGGATCTTTATGGGCTCGCTGGTTCCGAGCAAAAGCACGGAGAAAACTTCATAGCGGTACACGCCTCGCTCGTGAGAGTCAAGGACCAGCCCCACTCGATCACCTGACCAGCCGTCCTCGTGTGTGCCGTCTGTGATCTTTACTAGATCTCCGGGCTTGAACTCGGGCACTAGAACGGAACCTCATCACTCAGCGGCGATGACTCCCATACAAGCGGGTTCATTATCACGGGGCTAGATGCCGTGTGCTTTGCAAGGCAAACGTGCTGAGAGGTCGTCATTGATCTGAAGCCGCCAGCCGGAGCGGTGTAGTCTGCGAGCACCAGCACACCAGCAGGAGTGCGAGATCCGATCTTCAGATCATAACTATACAAGTCAGTATAGCCGTCATCCCAAGCCACGCTCTTCAAAGAAAGCGAGTAGTTACGGGCACTTACGCCCTTTGTCCAAGCGTCAATTACTCCGTCGTTATCAAGTCGAGGTCCAGTTGCAGGCATGAGTTTTCTCCTTTCTTGTTTATTAAATATAGCATCAAGAGTCTCCGAGATCAAGGCGAAGACTGTCAAGCACTTGTCAAACATCGATAGCAATAATTCGCTCGGTGGTGGAGAAGTAAGGACGTGCAGCGTATTGCTTCGTGGTCATCCACATGCGCTGGCACTTGGAAGCGACTGGCTTAGGAGCCATCAGATCCGTGAGAATAATGTGACCGTCGAAGTTGTGATCGTTGACGTACTTGGTTGGAGCGTTGAAGTCTGTACCACCAGTAAGAACACGCTCGGTCTTCTTGTTCTGACCTTTCTTCCACGTGTAGATCTTGTCCTCAGCGACCTCAGTATCGAAGGGGATCACGGTGAACTCTGCGATCTCAGCCAACTTGTTCAACTCAGAGAAGAACGCGGAGAGCATACCATCATCAACGGAGCCCGACTGATCGATGGAGATAGCGATCTTGGCGTGACGTCGGACGCGCTTGCCGGGATGGACCTTCGGAAACCGCTTGTTAAGGCGACGAGGAGTAGAACGCTTGTCGGCGCGTTGTGAGGTCTTGACGAAGTATCGAAGAACTTTACGCCAGTCAACCTTGGTCGCAACGCGCTCCATGATGTCTTGGCGCATGGAGTGTGAGACAGAGCCCCAATTGTTAGACTTCTCGGCTTCTTCGGCAGCCTTCTTGACCGCTTCCTTGAGGCGCTCCTTGGCGATCTCCTGCGTGGTGCCGTCTGCGCTTCCAAAGCCCTCGTGAGAGTCCATAGAATCCGCATCACCGAAGGGATCGCCGCCCTCGCCGTCTTGCTCCTGCTCGTCGCGCATCTTCTTGAGTGCTTCGAGATACCACTCGTAGGTCTTGAACGGAGGAAGATCCTTGAACATGCCCTCGCCGGGAATACAAGCCTTCATAGGCTCACCCTCGCCAACAACAGGACCGGGGTTAGTCTCGCTAGGAAGGTAGTCGGAGATGTGGCAGTTGATAGAGAGGTCCATCGCGATGTTATCAATGCGCTTGAGCCCATCGCCGGGAAGGCGACCAGTCACGTGCTCGAAGATCAGGTGATAGAACTCGTGCATCAGGATGCCTTGAAGGTGACGATCGGAGAGTGCGCCCATGAACTCAGGGTTGTAGAGCATCTCGAATTGACCACTATCAGGGTTGACGCGCACACCAGCAGTCGGAACGGCTGTGGAAGAGATCTTGTCGATGCGGCGTGAGAGCGCAGCGAAGAAGGGCTCACGCATAAGCAGGCGAGCGGTGTGCATGTTCAGGTTGAAGGGCTTGGCGGTCTTGTCGTCAGACATGTTCTTTCTCCTTACATATATAATATAGCATCATGGAGGGTGAAGGTCAAGGTTTAAGTTGTCAAGGAAATGTCAGGGGCGTTTATACCAAGCGCGTAAGCGAACTTCATCAATCCAACCTTGCTCTCTGTCAATGTGGAGTTTGAACCTGAATCTTTTGTTGGCTATGTCGCCATATTTGGTTTGTGATGTCTCCTCTTTGTCAAGAACGATCGCAGGCTTGCCGTCCCTGATAGCGAGCAGGAGATCACCAATTTTGATGTTATCAGTCCACGGCAGAGACAACGATCAGATCCTCCGCGAAGAAGCGCATGCGCTCATCAGTTTTAAGCCATCTAATTTCATAGTTTGTAACTCTGCTTTGGGGGTGCATAGACTTGTCGATGATCATGCCTAGCCCGTGCTTTCTAAAGAACTGAGTAGGCATATCACCCGGACCAGCAAGCCGACAGAGATCCCCTAACTCGGGTTCCCTGCCGACTGGCGGCAGCCTATGTCTCATCGGTGTTGCCGCCGAGGATCTCTACAAGGTGATCAGACACCCGACGACCCTCAGTAGTCTCAGCCTTGTGGAGCGCCACAACATTATCAATGTTGTCGGCATCACCGAGGACAGTCCACAACTTCATAGCGATCTCGGACGGAAGGCGAACGAAGTACTCAGCCAAGTTAGTGATCTGGTCCTCAGTCAAGTTCTCGGTGAAGACCTTGGCTGCCTCGAACTTCTCAATCATCGCGGCGTGGTCGTTGATACCCCACTTGTCAACCTTGTCGAACTCACCGTTATCAAGGATGTCCTCGATAGTCACCTGCCACTCGTACTTCTCAACGAAGTCGCGAAGGGATACAGCAGCCTCGAAGCCGACGAAGGCGGTAGCAAGGTTGAAGAGCAGGTCACGGCTACCATCCTCAGCGAAGACGTTAGCAGGCTCGGCAGTGCGGCAGAAGCGAGCCCACGAGCGACGTGAAGGGTAGACCTTGTTAGGCTCGAAGTCACCCTCGTGCTCAAGGTGCTTACGGTTGTGGTTAATGAAGTCCCAAACGATAGACGGGATACGATCGTTTGCCCACTTGAGCCAGTCCTCGATCGAAGGCTCGACATCGAACACGGTCCAGCGGTCAAGCTCGGCTGGGTCCATCTCACCAACTTGGTACTGAGCGCCGTGCTCACCACCGTTGACGGCAGCCACCACGAGAGTCTCGGGGTGAAGGTGCCAGCCGTTGATCTTGCGAGAGTCAGTCAACTCGAAAAGACCTTGACGGACCTCTGGCGTAGCGCGGTCAACTTCGTCGAGGAAGAGCATTACCGGTTGCTCACAAGCGGTCACAAGCCAGTCAGGGGCGTTCCATGTGGTAGCCTTGCGACCGTTGATAGCGGTGTCGGCGGTGTCAGGCAGACCGAGAAGATCACCCTCAGTCATCTGGCTTGCGCGGCGCTCGACCACAGGCAGGTTGCGGTCAGCAGCAATTTGGTAGACCACTTCGGACTTGCCGACGCCGTGACGACCGCGGACCAGCACGGGCAGCTTGGTGTCGAGGATGAAGGGAGCGGTTTGAAGGAATGTTGCGAAGTCGATAGCCATGGTGTGTTCTCCTTATGAGAGTGTTTGTTCTTTGCCTTACTCTATAAATATAGCATCATAAGGCTTATGGGTCAAGTATTTTGTTGTCAAGCAAATGTCAAGAGAGTTGTCAGGACTTGCCTTTGTGATTGCCGTTGGCTCCAACGTAGGTAACGTGGCGCATAGGACGCCCGCCAATGTTGGTTTGTGAGCCTGATAGGTGACAGGACTTGCCCTTGTGGAAGCCGGTCACAGCCTTCCAAGCACGCGAGTAGCTATCACGATCCTCATCAGACTCAAAGGCAACGATAGACATAGCAGACGCCTTGCCATCACCGGCTTGAAGTCCGAGATACTTGACGGCGACCTCTGTTCCTAACTCTTCAACGCACTCCGCGCACTCATTGATGCGACCGCCAGCCTGACGCTTGGCGAATGAACGAGGATCAAAGTCGGTTTCACAGTGGACACATTCAAGCATGTTCTTTCTCCTTACTCTAATAATATAACAACTCTCACCCAAAGATCAAGGCGAGAGTTGTTAAGCAAATGTCAGGTAGCCAATTCAAGATCGCGCTCTGGAAAAGTCTGCCAGCCCCACTTAGGTTGAGCCTCACCGACCCAAGCCACTCTGGTATAGCTGCTTCCACGGCTCGGCATCACAAGCCCAACCTTGCCAGCGTAGCCTTGGCGAATGGCTCGCTTGTTCTGCTTACCGCGCACCAGTGAGCCGACAGGGAACTTAGGCGGAG
>Ga0208542_1000038_pt1 | contig 41353 bp, 56 predicted proteins | sample DEB08_DNA_3_FD_185495 | JGI IMG/M metagenome (GOLD analysis project Ga0208542, IMG submission 185495) | Aqueous microbial communities from the Delaware River and Bay under freshwater to marine salinity gradient to study organic matter... | ecosystem: Environmental > Aquatic > Marine > Coastal ... | reverse complement strand
CATATGGCACTTGTGGCTTAACCTACGATGCCTCTGCGTCCGACTTTACACCCTATGCCGATATTACTGAGGCTCAAGCTCAAGGCTGGGTGTGGGGTCATGTATCCCAAGAGGATACCGAAGCTGCCATAGCGTCAAAAATAGACGCAATGGTAAATCCAACGACTGCCGCAGGAACACCTTGGGCAGCATAACCTAGAAAGGAAATCATATGACTGAAGAAAAAAAGGTCATTACGATTGACGATGTGGAATACACTGAAGATCAACTGAGCGACACTGCAAAGATGTGCATAAATCACATCAATTCGCTAGACCAGAAGATCGGATCTGCGCAGTTTAACTTGGTGCAGCTTCAGATGGGCAGGCAGGGCTTCATGGCCGAGCTGAAAGCTGCCCTTGAGCCTGACGCGGAATAGCCGCGCAGCATAGAAAAAACGCGAGGGGCAGCAAAACGCTGCCCTTTTGCGCATCAAATGGTCATGTGCTACACTGCGGCAAGCGCGCAACACCAACGAGGCAACGATGGCTCTGATAAATTTGGAAGTACCCGCTGGGGTTTACCGCAACGGCACCGACTTGCAGAGCATGGGCCGCTGGCGCGATGCTAGTTTGATCCGTTGGATCGACGGCACAATGCGCCCCGTTGGTGGCTGGCGCACAAGATCAAGCACCGCAACAAATGCTATTCCGCGCGGCATGCACACTTGGATCGACAACAGCAATGATCGTTGGATTGGCACCGGCACATACAACAAGCTCTACGTGTACAGCGAAACCGGCACCCAATACGACATCACGCCAAGCGGCCTGACGGCTGGCCGTGAAGACGCGGTATCGTTTACTGGCTACGGCGGTAGCACATACGGCAACTATGCCTACGGCATTGCGCGCCCCGATACCATTCGTATCCAGCCAGCCACGTCGTGGAACTTGCAGAGCTGGGGTGAATACTTGCTGGCCAATAACGAAGACGACGGCAAGGTTTACGAGTGGCAGCTCAATACTGGCACTATTGCCGCGCAAGTTGCCAACGCGCCAATTAACAACAGAAACATAGTTGTGACGGCAGAGCGCTTCCTATTTTGCCTTGGCGCAGGCGGCAACCCGCGAAAAGTGCAGTGGTCTGACCGCGAAGACAATACAACGTGGACGCCTGCTGCAACAAACGAGGCTGGCGATCTTGAGTTGGAAACGAATGGCCAAATTGTGGCTGGAATGAACGTGCGCGGCCAGACGCTTATCCTGACAACGACGGACGCGCATGTGGCGAACTATATTGGCCCGCCCTATGTTTACGGCATTGAGCGCGTTGGGTCTTCATGCGGTCTCGCCGCTAACCTTGCATATGCGACCGTTGACGCTGGATGCTTCTGGATGGGCGTGCATGCCTTCTACGCCTACACTGGCGGCGGTGTGCAGGAGATCCAGAGCGACGTGTCAGATTACGTGTTTAACGACATAAACCGTGGTCAAATCAGTAAGGCGTTTGCCATGTCGAACGGCAACTATGGCGAGATATGGTGGTTCTACCCGTCTGCTGCATCAACAGAAAACGACCGTTACGTCACATATAACTATGTAGAAAACACATGGTCTATTGGCACGCTGGCGCGCACTGCGGGTGCTGATCGCGGAGCATTCCGTCAACCTATGATGGCAGATCCGTCGGATAAGAAAATATACGAGCATGAGGTTGGCTTTGAATATGGCAACCTATCGCCATTTGCAGAGACAGGCCCAATCATGCTTGGAACTGGCGATAAAGTTATCAGTGTCACGGAGATGATCCCCGACGAGAAGACGCAGGGCGACGTCAGCGCCACGTTCAAAACGCGCTTTTACCCCAATGGCGTTGAGAGATCATATGGCCCGTTCAGCATGGCCAACCCAACCAGCATGCGCTTCACGGGGCGTCAAGTGCGGATGCGCGTTGACGGCGCAAGGCTGTCGGATTGGCGCGTTGGAGTAAATCGCTTGGACACTGTTGCGGGTGGACGTAGATGACGCAGCAGTATCGCGCACCAGAGCCGCAGGGCGATGACTGGAAGTCATGGGCGCGGCGCATGATGCTGTATCTTGGCCAGACGCGATCACCGCTTGTGCAGCAGACGGGCGGCGAGAGCGCGGCAGAAGACGGCGTGTTGATGTGGGATCGCATAAACGAATACCCCGTTGTCAGTAAGAACGGCGAGTGGCGGCAAGTTGTGCTGGAAGACGGCCATTACGATGGCACTATCAGCACAGATCAGACGGCGGCATTAATAAATACGGCATACGCGCTGACGTTTACTGAAGATTTGGCTGAAGGAATAACGAACGGCACGCCAGCTTCGCGTTTGGTCGTTGACGAGGCTGGGCAATATTCTGTGACATATTCAATGCAAATGGCCTCAACATCTGCCTCAACTGTTAGGATGTGGTTTTGGGTTAGAATTAATGGCACAGATGTTCCCAAATCTGCAATGGAAAACACGTTGCACCAAAATGGATCAACTCTTGTCGTTACAAAGTCAGCGATACTGCAACTTTCCGCAGGAGATCACATAGAGGTCATGTGGGCTACCGACAGTACAAGCGGGTACTTAGAGGCAGTGGCCGCAACTGCATTTGCGCCCGCTACGCCGTCAGCAACTATATCTATGGCGAGGCTTCATGGATAAAGAGCTTGAGAGATGCCGTGGATGGATTGAGGCCGCTTTGGAGTATTCCGGCGGCACGCATGACTTCATCGACGTGGCCGAGGGTATATACAAGGGAACGATGCAGCTCTGGCCTACGCCGAGGGGGTGCATAGTCACCGAAATAGTGGTATATCCGAGAAAGAAAGTTTTAAACGTGTTTCTTGGCGGCGGCGAGTTGGATCAGATTTTAGAAATGCATGAAGATGTGATAGCATGGGCAAAAGCGCAAGGATGCTCTGCGTTGACCATGACGGGCCGGTTTGGCTGGAAGAAACCACTGAAGGCGCATGGCTGGGTGCCACTGCACGCCTCATATGTGAAGGAGTTTGAATAATGTCAGGCGGCAAGGGCGGGTCAACATCGACAAGCGTCGAGATTCCAGAATACATTGAAGAAGCAGCGCGCCGTAACTTGGCAAAGGCCGAAGGCATCAGCCAGATTGGCTATGTGCCATATTTCGGGCCGGATGTTGCCGCGTTTACGCCGTTCCAGCAGGCTGGCTTCCAGCAAACCGCTGACGTTGCGTCTGCGTTTGGGTTGGGAACGCCAACAACGCAAGCTGATATTATGGGCGGCATGCCAGAGCCAACGCAGTTTGCTGGCGGTGTACGCGGATATAGCGCAGCTCCATTGTACCAGCAGGCCGTTGACGAGCTTGCCGCGCAGCGCCCAGCGCAGGCGCAATACATTGAGAGCTTTTTCATTGATCCCGTGACAGGCCAAGCCGGAACGCGTGTGCAGCCTGCTGTTGATTACAGCACTATGGGTACGATGGCAGACATCCGCGCAGCAGATCGCGCAAACGAGCTTGCGATCGCGCAGGCGCAGGCGGCTGCGGGGCCGCAAAATGTTACATATGAGACAACAAGCTTTGCGGCTAACCCAAACTTGGCTGTGCAGCCAAACGACCAAATATTTAATATCGCGCCGCCAGAGGTTCAGATTGCTCAGCAAATAATGGCAACTGATCCCACAAACCCTGATTATAATGAGGCTTTCCAAACAGTTTACGAATACCAAGCCGCGCAGGCAGCGCAAGACCCGACAGGGCAATCAACTGGATTTGGCATAACGCCGGAGATTATTGATGCTGCGGGTGTTGATGCATTTTTGCCGCCAACAGTTCCCAGCGACTACACATTAGACCCCGCAATTAGCGCAGCGATAGATGAAATTGGCTACACGCCGATAGAGGGAAGGCCACTTGCTGCAGGCGAGCAGGCAATATTGGGCTTAGAGCCACAAGAATACACAGGCTTTATAGATATGATTGACGGCGGCGGCCCTAATGCGGCTGGCGGCCCATTCGAGGGCGGCGGGCTGCTGTCTGATGTTGGCAACTTTATTATGGGTGGCGGCATAACTGGTGCCGCAATCGGCGCTTTAGAGGAGGCGCTTGGTATTGGCCAAGCAGCGCCCTCCGCACCAGCAATAGACCCAAATAAGAAAACTATAAGATACACGCCTTTAGGTGATGGAACTTCATCGTATCAGTTATTTGACGCTGCTGGCAACTTGCAGCAAAGCGGGAACCAAGCCGGAGACATAAGTACAATGTTTGGCGCAGACACGGCAAGCAAGTACAACATAGTCGAAGAGGCACCGGCGACCCCACCGTCGCCTGCCGACACTGGCTCTAGTGATGTAAACGCAATAATGGAAAGTATATTAGGGCCAGCGGTAAGTGTTGGCGACCCGATGTTTGCAGGCGGCGCGGCTGGGTTTGTGGATCCAGACTTGCCAGCGCCAATTATTGTGCCGCAAAGAGATGATAGTTTTAGAAATGAACCGATTTCTTTTGCGCCTACCACTGGAAGGGCCACAATCGCCCCTCCATCAAAGCCCGCTAGGCGCGGTGGAGGCGGTGGCAAATGATTTACAAGATAAGTAAAGGAGCAGCATAATGGCTGGACAAGGTGCAAAAGGCGGCGGTCAGGTAGTAGCGCCAACAATGGGCGCAACGCCTACATTCGGCATGGCCCCGATTACGCCAACAGCGCCGCAAGTCGCAGCGCCTGCGCCGCCGCCACTGGCCCCGACGCAAGATTTCAACGTAAATCTTGCATCCGCTGGCGCGTTACAGCAGGCGATGGGAACCGCGCAAAGCGGGCTTGGCTTCACGCCGCGCCAGATCGAGGCGGTCGGATACACGCCAGCACAGATTGCTGGCACAAGCCTCGCGCCATATACCAACCCGTATGAGGCGCAAGTCGTGGAGCAATCTCTGGCTGATCTTGAGCGCGCACGCCAGATGCAGCAAAACTTAGGCGGCGCGCAGGCAACACGCGCCAGAGCGTTTGGCGGTTCACGACACGGCATTGCTGAAGCGGAAACCAACCGCGCCTTTGCCGAGCAGGCGGCGCGCACTGCGTCAGGCTTGCGCCAGCAAGGATACCAAGGCGCAATGGGTATGGCAGGCCAAGACATCGCAGCGCAAAACAGAGCCGCGCAATTCGCAGCCCAGCAGGCGGCGTCGGCTCAGCAGCAAAATCTGCAAGCTCAGCAAGCCGCAATGGGTACGCGCTTGAGCGCAGCGAGGCAGCTCGCCGGACTTGGCCAGCAGGCATTCGGAACAGGGCAGGCGATCCAGCAGCAGCAGATGCAGCAGGGTCTCATGCAGCAGGGATTGCAGCAGGCGCTTATCGACGCGGCGCGCGGCCAATATGCAGGCTACACAGGCGCACCGCAGGCAGCGCTCGCAGCGCCATTGGCGGCGCTTGGGGCAACGCCAAGCCAGTCAACGACAACGCAGTCAATGCAGCCGGGATTGTTCAACTATCTGCAGCTTGGCGCAAGCATGTTTAAACCTAAGCAGTTGCCGTTTTGAGGTAGTAGATGACACCGTTTGAGCGCCTAAAGCCAAGTATATTCGCCACTGAAAGCGGCGGCGATTATAACGCGCTGTATAACTACGCAAACCGCGCAGGAAATCCTTTCGCTGGGTTTAATCTTACGGGCATGACGGTTGACGAGGCGCTTGAGTTTGCCAGCCCGTCTGGCCCATACGCGCAATATGTGAAGGGCCAAGTTGGCCGCGTTGCCACACCGATGGGCGCTTATCAAGTGGTTGGGTCTACTCTTGCAGAGGCAAAAAAAGGTCTTGGGCTAACTGGCAGCGAGATGATGACGGAAGATTTGCAAGATAAGATCGGGCAGTGGATATACAAAACGCAAGGCCCATCAGCTTGGGAAGGTTTGAAAGGAAAAGACATGGCAACTCCATTCGATAGGGCGCGCGAAGAAGAGCTGCGCCAGCAGATGCTGGCCACCGGCATGGCACCACGAACAGCGCCACGCGCGCCTCTGTCAGCGCTTCGGCAGGATCGCCCGCAGGCAGCGGCAGCGCCGCAGCAGCGTAGAGGCGGTTTAGGCGGCATCATGGATTACCTTGGAACGCCAAGCCCGACGACGGGTCTAAGTAGAGCGGAGCAATTTGCTGCGGCGCTCGATCCGCTAATTATGCCGGAGCTGCGTGCTGGCGAAGCGATCAGGGCGCGCGGCGCGCAGCGGCAGGCGGCTGCGACAAAGAACAAGACAGTCGAGTATCTGCGCAGGATGGGCTACGACGATTATGCTGACGCCGTAGAGGGCGGGTCAATCGGCGCAAAGGATATTATGAATGCGTTGGTCAGCAAATCGCTGGAGACGCCGAAGGGCAAAGGCCAGATCGTAAGCGCCGAGCAGTTGCGCAAGATGTACCCGAATGCGGAAATCGCTGAAGGCTTGTACAATTTGAAGCCAGACGGCACTGCCAATAAGATCGGCGGCGGCCCAATGGTTCAGATTGGCGGCGGTGAAGGTGAGTTTGTGAAGGTTGGCCAAGCCGAGTTGGCTAGAAACTTTGCCGAGATGGCGCAGGCCGGACGAGACGCGACGTCTAATCTTGGGCGCATTAAGCTTCTTGACGATCTGCTTGATGAAAGTGACACAGGATTAAGCGCAGGCTTCTTGTCACGCGCCAACCAGTATTTTGGCGTAGACTTTAGAAGCGCCCCAGCAGCAGCAGCCGAAGCCATAATCAGCCAACTTGTTCCGGCGCAAAGGCCAGCCGGTTCTGGCGTTATTTCGGATGCAGACTTGGCGCTGTATAAGGCATCGCTGCCAGCCATCCAGAACCAGCCAAACGGCAACAAGCTTATCGTGAAGAGCATGGTGGCGATTACTGAACACAATGCCAGAGTTGGCAGAATAGCGTCCAGAGCGCTAACTGACCCAGACTTTAGCATCCAGCAAGCCGAAGAGGAAATCGCAGCATTGCCAGATCCATTTGAAAGCGTCAGAAGCTTCCTTGGGGGTGGCGCAGATATACCCGCGCCGTCCATGACAGAAGAAGAAGCGCTTAAAACGCTAAAACCATCGAGCGGAGGTTAACATGGCTGAAATGACATACGCCGAAGCCTCCAATATTCAAGCGGCAATCGCCGCCTTAGAAAAACTTGAGGCCGCCGGAACGATAAGCGCTGACGGCCAGAAGGCGCTGGACGCTGCACGGGAAAAGCGCAAGCCAGCAAGGCAGGCTGAAATTGAAACCATCGCCACATATCGCGGCGCGCAGAAGGGCGTCAGCTTAGGTTTGGCCGACGAGATTGCTGGCGCATACCAAGCGGCAAACGAGTTGCTCCGCAAACGCGACATCGAGGGCGCGAAAAAAGCATACGCAAAATATCGTGACCTTGTTCGCCAGCGCGACGAGGCGGCGCAGCTGCTGGCTCCAGAGCAGTTTGCCAAAGGTGAAGTCTCAGGCGGCGTTGCGGGTGCGATGCTGCCTGTCGGCACGTCTATGCGTTTGGCTAGAGGATTGGGAACGGCAGGGAAAGTTGTTGCTGGGGCAGGCACAGGAGCGGCGACGGCAACGCTGCCAGAGTTCGCTGGTGGCGAGGGAGGCTTCGGGCCACGCATGGCAGAGGTTTCGCCGTTTACTGCAGCAGCAGGAGCAACGATTGGCGCTGCTGCGCCAGTGGCGGGTCGCGTGGCAGGCGCTGTTACCAGAGGCATTCAAGATATAGGCCGTGCTGGCGAGGGGGGCTTCAGCGGAGCTTCGTTGCGCAGAGTTGGGAAAAAATTGCAAAGCCCGATGGTGGCGGGGCGAAATATTGAAGAATACTTGCAGTCTCTTGGCCCAGAAGGAATGGTGGCCGATATTGCCGGATCTCCGCGCGGGCTGGCGCAATCTTTAGCAGTGTTGCAAGGGGAGGGTTCGGACGTATTGCGCACGCGAATAGAGCAACGAGCAGGCGGCGCAGGACAACGCACTGAAGACATTGTTACCGAGAGGCTTGGCCCAGAAATAGCTGCCGCCGAGGAGCGCGCAGCGCAGGAAATGCGCAAGTCGTCTGAGTTTGGCCCAATGTATGACGCGGCTACGCAGAGCGATATTAAGTTTGATATTGGCGCGTTGCGTTCTGGCTTGGTTATGATGGCAGACGATGCAGCGTCTAACGTCAGAAGCGCCTTGAACGTTGTTCTGCGTGATCTGGGTAAGGAGGGGCCAGTTTCTGCGTCTAAGCTCCACAACGCCCGCAGCGCTTTGAGCGACGCGATCTTCGCTGCTAAAATAGCCGGTCAGAAGAGCAAAGCAAGGCAGTTGATGCCCATATTAGACGATATGGACAGGCGCCTTGATGAGATCCCAAACTACGCCACGGCGCGCGCCGGATACGCCGAAAGCTCAAAAATTGAGGATGCCGTAATGGATGGACGCACTGTGTTTTCTGGCGGCCCAACGTCTGCTTTGCCTCCAGCGCAATTAAAAGCAATGCTTGATAAAATGAAGCCGCTTGAGCGTGACGCATATGTGAAAGGCGCGAGAGAATACATTGCCGCTCTTATGGGTACATCGAGAAGCGATGCGGCAACCGCGTGGCAGCAGTTTGACAAATCTTGGAACCGCGAGAAATTGCAACTTCTACTTGGCAAGCCTGACGCGGATGCCGTCATACAGAGGTTGTTTGCCGAAAAAGAGTTTTCCGGCACGCGCAGCGATGTTTTAAAGGGTTCCCAGAGTGCTTTCCGCATGGAAGGAGCGGCTGATGTCGCTGATTTGCGCGATCCTTCTGGAACGCAAAGAGAAGGGCCATTTTCGCGCATTTACAGAGGCGCTATAGCTGATCCGCTCAATCGCATTATAGACGAAATTATGTACGGCAAAAGGCGCTCAAACTTAAACCGCGAGATTGGTGAATTACTGTCGATGCAGGGCGCAGATCGTGACATAATAGTGCCAATTCTGTTACAAGAAGCTAAACGGCTTCAAGACCCAACACGGGCGCAGCAAGTGCTTGACGCCTTGACCACTTTCGGCCTGACAACTTACGGCGCAACACGCGGAGAATAACATGCAACCACAGCCAAAAGATCGCCGCGAGATAGAAAGCATTGTTCAAAATGCGATCAGCGAGGCCGTTGATTTCGTTGAGAGCGAGATTAGCGAAGACCGCATCAAGGCGCAGCGTTATTATGACGGCGAGGTTGATATTGGCCACGAAGACGGGCGCAGCAAGGTTGTGGCCACAAAGGTACGGGATACCGTACGCTCTGTGAAGCCAAGCCTGATGCGGATCTTCATGTCCACCGCAAGGCCGGTAGAGTTTATCCCGAAGGGGCCAGAAGACGTTGCGCTGGCCGAGCAGGCCACCAGCTACATCCAGCATGAGTTTACGCGTCTAAACGGCTACCGCGTGCTAAACGACGCGTTTCAAGACGCCATGGTGAAGAAGCAGGGCATCGTGAAGGCGTATTGGCACGACTACCCCGTGGCCGAAATATACACCTACACCGACCTGTCTGATGATGAATACACGTTTCTGATCCAAGAAGATAACGTGGACGTGATCGAGCATACGATGGAAATGTCGATTGAGGTGGACGAGATGGGCATGGACATCGAGCTTCCTGTCCATTCGGTCAAGATTAGCCGCACAGAGATGAAGGGCGAGCTGCGTATAGAAAGCATCCCGCCGGAAGAGTTCTTCGTCAACCGCGACTGCCGGTCATTCGATGACGCATATGTCGTGGCGCACCGCACAGATATGCGCGTCGGCGATCTGGTCGAGATGGGCTTTGATTTTGACGTCGTGTCTAACCTGACGCCAATAGACGGCACAAACGATATGTCTGGCGCAGAGGTGCTTGAGCGCCAAGGATACGAGGAAGACTTGTCAGACGAAGACGAGCTAGACCCGTCCATGAAGCTGGTGGGAATTACAGAAGCCTACATGCGTATGGATGTGGACGGAACCGGCGTGCCGGTGCTGTACAAGTTTCTCTGCGGCGGCACGTCATACGAGCTGCTAGACTTCATGCCGTGCGACGAGATCCCGTTTGCCAAGTTTGAGATCGACCCAGAGCCACACAGCTGGTACGGACACAGCCTGTCTGAGCTGGTAGAAAATGACCAAGATGCGGCAACGTCTATTCTGCGTGGCATCTTGGATAACGTGGCGATGACCAACAATCCGCGCATTGGTATCGTAGACGGCGCAGTAAATATTGACGACGTGCTGAACAACGAGATCGGGTCACTTGTGCGGATGCGCCAAGCAGGATCTGTGCAGGATCTCAGCGTGCCGTTTGTTGCTGGCCAGACGCTATCTGCGCTGGCATACATGGATCAGCTCACAGAGCAGAAGACGGGCGTCACAAGCGCCTCTGTGGGGCTTAATCCTGACGCTTTACAGTCTACCACTAAGGCAGCCGTTCAGGCGTCTGTGCAGGCCGCTGCGGGCCAGACAGAGGTGATGGTGCGCAACTTGGCCGACGGCCTGCGCGACCTGTTTGGCATCATGCTGCGCCTGATGAATAAGAATATGGACGAGCAGAAGATGATGCGGATGAACGGGCAGTTTGTGCCAGTTGATCCGCGTGTCTGGGATACGTCGATGGACATCAGCATCAACGTCGGGCTTGGCACTGGCCGCGAAGAAGAGAAGCAGATGGCGTTGCAGCAGGCGTTGCAGATGCAGCAGATGGTTTACCAGCAATATGGCCCGATGAACGGCTTGGTATCGCTGACCAACATCCGCAACACGCTGGCCGACAGTCTGGCGTTGTCAGGCGTGCGCAATGCCGACCGCTACTTCGCGCCGATTACGCCGGAAATAGAAATGCAGATGCTACAGTTGCAACAGCAACAGCAGGCCATGATGGCGCAGCAGGGGCAGGCGCAAGATCCAAACGCCGCATTCCTGCAGGCCGAGCAGATCAAGGCGCAAAGCAAAGCGCAGACTGACATGATGAAGCTGCAGCTTGAGGCGCAGAAAGCAGCCGCAGATGACGACTTGAAGCGCGATCAGATGGCGCAGGATCTCATGGTTGATGCTGCCAAGATATATGGCCAATACGGCACTGCCGTAGATGTAGCGCGTGTAAAAGCGGAACAGGATAAAATGCGCATGATCGGCGGCATGGCTCAAGGGGTGCAACAATGACAGGACTACTGAGCAAGACATTTGGCCTTGAGCCATTTGATCCAGAAAAGCACAAGCCCCAAGATTTAGGGCTTGGTGGGCTTTCAACTGAGCATATATCGACAGAGGCAGATGAGGATGGCGTTCCGTTTAACTTCCCGACCATTTGGTTCAAGCCAAATGGTGAGGCAGTTAAAGTTCCGGTCGAAACGGCAAGAATGTTGTCTTTAGATTACGAAAAAGCCACTGGTAAAAAGTTTCCTAGATTTGAGCGCGGAAACTTTGGCGCTGGTGCAGAGCGTGCCATGCACCGAAGCGCAATGAATGGAGCAATGCAAGGACTTTTAGCAAAATGACAACAGAAATACGCATAGAGGCTGAAGAGGCCCGTCGTTTGAAAAACGATACTGCATTTAAGCAGTTTATGCAGAGTGTGCGCGATAACCAAATGCAGGTTTTCGCAAGCAGTGGGGTGGCTGACGTGGCCGCCCGTGAAGAGGCGCACGCGATAATCCGTGCGCTTAACCAGATCGAAGTGACCCTCGACGCTGCACTTGCAGCAGAGACGCTTTTAGATCGCAAACAGAGGAACTAGCACCGTGGAAGCGACTAGCCTAGATAGTGCCGTAGAGGCAATGTTGGCCCCAGCGCCAAGTGAAGAAAATCAAAGCGAAGCAGTGGAAGCAGCTGAAGCGCCATCTCAAGACGTTGAGAGCGAAGCAGTTGAAGATATTGCCGAGGGCGATGATGACGTCGAGGCATCCGGCGATGACATAGAAGACGCAGAATATGTCGAAGATGACCAAATTGATGACGACGACCTAGTAGAGGCGGCTGAAGACACCAATCTCATCCCCGTTAAAATTAACGGCAAAGAAGAGCATTGGACACTGGATCAGTTAAAGCAATCTGCGGCGGGTCAGGGTTACATCAATCAAAAGATGCAAGAAAATGCTGCCTTGGAAAAGCAATACAAGCAGCAGGCTCAAGCATTGGCCCAACAGCAGCAACAAGTCTTGGCTTTGTATCAACAAGCCCAGCAAGGTGGTCTGCAAGCCCCAACCCCACCGTCCAAAGAGCTTTTCGACCAAGATCCGATTGGATACATGGAAGCGAAGCTGCAATATGACGAGGCAAAGGCCGCGCACGACCAGCAATTAGTCCAGTTGCGGGGTATGCATCAGCAACAAGCGCAGCAACAGCAAGCGGCCAGACAAGCCTACCTTGCGGAGCAAGCGGAAGTGTTGAAACAGTATATCCCTGAAATCGCAGATCCCGAAAAAGGCGAAAAGCTGAAGGCGGGCATCATAGATACAGGCGTTCACTACGGCTTCACACCCGAAGAGATGGCTAGCGTGTCTGATGCGAGATATGTGCGGGCGTTAAACGACGCGCGTAAATATCGTCAACTGGTTGCCAATAGGAAGAAGTCACAGTCAAAAGCTGATGGCGCTCGACCCGTTGTCAAAGCTGGCGCAAAGAAACGCCCAGACGGACAGGCTGCTACCCGTAAAAAAGCGCAACAGCGCTTGCAGAAGACAGGCTCAATCGAAGACGCATTGAGCTTGATGTTAAAAAGCTAGTCTTGAAAGGACGAAAAAATGGCACAGCCGACCAATACATTCGACACGTATGATGCCGTAGGCATTCGTGAAGATTTGTCAGATGTGATCTACAATGTAGACCCATCTGAAACACCGTTTTACTCTAAGTCGAGCAAAACAAAAGCACGCAACACTTTGGTTGAGTGGCAAACACAAGCGTTGCGCGCGTCAGCCGTAAACGCTCACATCGAAGGTGATGCGACATCTGCCGATGCCGTTACGCCGACTGTACGCCTCGGAGCGAGAACACAGATCTTTAAAAACGCTGTGGTGATTTCCGATACCGATGAAGCAGTAGACAATGCTGGCCGCGCCAAGGAAATGGCGTACCAAACATTGCTTATCGCTAAAGAGCAAAAGCTCGACATCGAAAAGGCGTTGTTTGCTAACCAAGGTAACGTTGCAGGCTCTTCAACTGCTGCACGTAAAACTGGTGGTGTACCATCATGGTTGATTACAAACGTAAACTTCCAGTCTGGTAACTCTGGTGCAAACCCAACCGGCGACGGCACAGACGCCCGTACAGACGACGGCACTCCAACTGCATTCTCGCAGGCCAAGTTTGACGACGTTATGCAGTCAATCTGGGAAGAAGGCGGTAAGCCAGATACTTGCTATCTGTCAGCCTTCCAGATGAACGTTGCTCTGGGCTTCACTGGTAACAACAACCAGCGCTCAGCGGTGCAAGCCGGTGACGAGACTGTGGTCAAATCGCTTGCAGTTTACGTGACACCGTGGGGAACCGTGCAGTTCATGCCTTCACGCGAAAACCGTAGCCGTGACGTGTTCATTTTGCAGGACAACATGTGGGAATGCGCAGTATTGCGTCCAACCAAAAACGTTGCCTTGGCCAAAAATGGCGACAACACCACACGTCAGGTGACAACAGAGCTGGCGCTTTGCTCGAAAAACGAGAAAGCCAACGGCGCAATTTACGACAACACCACATCGTAATATACTACAAGAAGGGGCGATTTGCGCCCCTTCTGCTTAACGAGGGATCGACATGAAAAAAGTTACAGTTGTAGGCCACAAGGTACACACGTCAATCGGCAAGCTGGTAAAAGGCGACAACGCCGAGCTGCCAAACGCAGAGGTTGAAACGCTGATGCGCGTTCGCCCAGACGCACTGATCGTCACTGGCGACGTTGAGCCAGCGCCTGCACCCGCACCAACGAAGCGCGCCAAGAAGAAATAAGACATGGCGAAGATTTCGGAAAAGATCGACTTCGAGCATGACCACATGGTCATAAAACAACGTCATGACGTCAGCCAGTCTCTGAAAGACGCGCAGGCGGCCAGAGATGCTGGCATAGGCATGTCAGGCGAAAACCGGCTTGTCGGGTTTCTGGACGGCGCTGTGCTTACCGCGTGGCTGAAGGAAGCCGGTGTGGCGTGGTCTGATACGGAGGCGGCCAAAGAGGTCGTCAAGCGTAAGATGATGTCAGGCGAGTTCGCCAAGATGCGCGTCTGGGAGGGGTCTTACTGATGGACGCTGACATGCTTTGGACGGCGGCACTTACTGCCGGATTGGGCCTGATCGGCTGGGTGTTGAAAAGCGCTGTGGACGAGATGCAGCGCCTCAATATTCTGCTGAACAAGACCCGCGAAGAAATGGCCAAAGATTATGTCACCAAGGCAGACAGCACTGCCGTCATGGCGCAGATCGTAGCGCGCTTTGATCGCATCGAGGAGAAAATAGACCGTCTGATGGAGCGGTGATCTGCTCGCTCGCCAGCGTAGCCGTTGGCGTGCTTGCATACGGGCAGCTTTACACGGCGTGTATATACAGATGCCCATACCCAAGCTTCTGGTATCACTACCCATATGTTATAAGGGTGGAGTATAATAGTGGATGCCCGCGTTTAGCTGACGTGGGTAAAGATGCCAAATGATAGACCCCGCAACCGCAATCATGGCCGCTGGTGCTGCGTTTAACGCAATCAAGAAGGGCTGTCAGATCGGGCGTGATCTGGAAGGCATGGCTGGCGATCTGGGGCGCTGGTCTAAGGCGATCAGCGACTTCGACTTTGCAGCGAAGCGCGTAGAAAACCCAAAATGGTATCAGAGCTTCGGCAGCGTCGAGCAGCAGGCGATGGATCTGTTTGTGCAGAAGAAGCAGCGCGAGAATATGCGCGACGAGTTGCGCAAGATGATTAGCGAAACGCTTGGCCCGTCTGCGTGGCAGGAGCTGATCCGCATGGAAAACGACATCCGGCAGAAGCAGAAAGACGCAATGTATAAGCGCATCGAGCGCAAGGAGACGATCATCGCGTGGGCGGCGGGCTTGTTCCTGTTTCTGATCTGCGTGGGCGCGTTGTTTGGCTTTGTCTGGATCGCGGTGAAACGCTGATGGCTGACGGTGTATCAGGCATAGGCAGCGCACCGTTTAACGTGCAGTCGGACATACACCAACAAACGCAGACGCGTGAGCGCATAGAAGCGCATCTGACGGAGCAGAGGGTAGCCAAGGAGCATAGAGCCAATCACACGCATCTGGAGGCGCTCAGAGAGCAGAAGTTGGACTTAGGCAAGGGTTATGATAGGTTTGGCACCAAGACCACTGCTGACAGGCCGCAAGGCACAAACATCAACATAGAGGTGTAAGATGGAAAAGCTTTTGGAATATAAGATCATGCCGCGTCTAATGATGGCCGTGATGACGATTATGTATATACGCTGCATCGAGTGGGCGCTGACGCAGCCTGACCTTAGCACGCAGCAGAGTGCGCTTATTAGCGTTGTTGCCGGTGCCATGACTGGTGCTTTTGCCGTGTGGCTAGGGTCTGAGAAATGATTGGCCAGATAGTAGGCGCATTAGGCGGGCTGGCCACAAGCTACCTCGACGGCAAGACGGCAATCCAGAAGGCGAATGCCGAGATCAAGCTGAAGCAGGCAACCGGCGAGATGGATTGGGAGCAGTCGGCCATCGAGGCCAGCAAAGACAGCTGGAAGGATGAGCTGTGGACAATCGTTTTCGTGGCCATATTGTGCATGAATTTTGTGCCGTCCATGCAGGACGTAATGGCAGAGGGATTCGCCAATCTTGAAACAACGCCGCTCTGGGTGCAGTGGGGCATGTATGCGTCCATCGCCGCCAGCTTTGGCATCCGCACAATGAAAGGCTTGAAGAAATGACGTTCAAACTATCAGCACGCAGCCGCGATAAGCTATCAGGCGTGGACGAGCGCATGGCGGCTGTCGTCACCAGCGCAATCCACAGAACCAAGATTGACTTCGGCGTCATCTGCGGGCTTCGCACCATCGAGGAGCAGCGCGAGCTTGTGAAAAGCGGCGCGTCGCAGACGATGAAATCGAAACATATAGACGGGTTGGCCGTCGATCTTATGGCCTATGTTGGCCCGCGTGGATCGTGGGAGCTTAACCTATATGACGACATCGCTGACGCAATGGCAGAAGCTGCGCGCGAGGTGGACGTGCCAATCAGGTGGGGTGCCGCGTGGACTGTGCCAAATATAGCACAGTGGGATGGCACGATGGAGGACGCGATGAACGACTACATCGACACGCGTCGCGGGCAGGGCAGACGCCCGTTTATCGACGCTCCGCACTTTGAGCTGATGGTCTAACCTAGCATCGCCTTAATGCTGTCATCCATAGCCTGCCGCGTAAAATCGGCGGGCTTTATGCGTACCGTCTTCCCGCTCGGCGCGTCGCGCAGTATAAACAATCGTATATCCAGAGCCACATACGCAAATATTTGCGCATCGCCATTTGCGCGTGTGAACATGTAGCACGGTTTGCGCCTGCGATCGGCGCGCGGCTCGATGGTCGCCTTCACTTGCATCGTCAACAGCTCACCGCTGGCCGACTTCACCCATAGGTCATCGTCCTGCATGTCTACCCGATGGCAGCGTATCCCGCGCTGCTCAAGCTCGGCTGCAACGAGAAACTCGCCTGCACGTCCGACGTTGATGCTGTTGGCCACGCGCGCAACATACTGCATTTAAACGGTTTTATATAGAGGCGAAAAAAAGTTTCCGTCAGGTGCATTTTTTGCTTGCGATATGCTGTGGTAACTGTATGTTAACAATATAAGCAATGGAGGAAGATATGGCATACGACCCAACGCATGAATATGAGCATAATTACTACCCATCAATTCGCGCCCGCAAGCTGGCAAATGCTGCCCACGCCAATCGTGTAAACTGGCTGGCGTCTGATGATCGCGCCCAAGAGATTATCGACTTCTTGGCTGACTACAGCCCAGAGGGCGAAGGGTTTTTCTCAGCGGTTAAGAAGGGCATCAACACATACGGCCAGCCGACACCTAACATGCGTGACGCCATGGTCAAGACGCTGGACAAGCGTGCCGCTCAAAAAGCTGAGTGGGCCACCAGAGATGGCAAGTGCGAGTTTGTTGGCACCGTAGGCGAGCGCCAAGACTTCGCACTCACAGTCAAGCATATTGTCGAGCTGGAAAGCATGTATGGCATTTCACACCTCCACATCTGCCGTGACGCTGATGACAACGTTGTCATCTACAAAGGCACGCAGTATTGGGCCAAAGGCGCTCAAGTAACTTGCACGGCCAAAGTCAAAGAGCATGGCGTGCGCGATGGCGTCAAGCAGACCATCATCCAGCGCCCCACAAAAGTCACAGTCAACGGAGAAGATTATTGACGCATCGCTTAGCAGCGCCCGCGCGGCGCTGCCTTGCCGTGCGCCAAACCGGCCACGAAACTGAAACGGAGAAACCATAATGAACCTTACGCACACACATGAATTTTTAATCACGCACATCACCGACAGCGGCACAGGCTTTGGCGTCCGCACCGACAACGGCGAGAGCGTCCACATATCGCCGCGTCTGCTCCAGCAGGCGCACGCAAACCTCGACGACATCTGCGTCGGCATCATCGTGCAGAACGCCGTGGAAGAGCAGCGCGAGCGCACGCCGTGGGTCGCCGCATATGTGCAGGAGCGACGCGCAGCGCGTGACGTGCTGGGCTTGGCGACTGACGCGCCAGCAGAGGCCGTGCAAACGCCCACCGAGAAGCCTGAGCCGATTAATTGGCCTGCCGTGCAGCGCGAGGTCATTGCGTTCCTGCGGAGCGACGCGGCGACCTACTGCGAAACGGCAGACATCGCTGAGGTCGTTGGCGTTGAGACGCGCAAGCTATCACAGCATCTCGAAAACATGCACGCACGCGGCGAGATATGCAAAGCGCATGTAAACCAGCGTGCAGGCCAGCAGCGCGCGACCTTGGTGCTGTGGAGCATCAACGCGGATGTGTACAAATGATCTGCACGACTTGCGACGGAACCGGCTTCATCGAGTTGCCGCGTTTCGTCAACACGCCGGACAGCGACGCGTGGACAATAGTGCGCTGCCCAGAATGCCAAGACGAAGACGAGTTCAATTGGCGCAATGAAGAAGAGGAAGAGTGATGACTAAGCAAGAAAATATTATTTCGATTGTGTCCGAGGCCGTAGAAAAGGCTTGGGAGGGATCTGCTAGCGCGAAGGAAGCATCGGAGAAATATCTGGTTATGCTTCAGCAAGACGATGTTTTGCGCGAAGAGGCTACACGCCGCCACTTGGAGCGCATTGCATATTTGGATGTTGTTGCGCAGCCCAGAGGCTACCGCGCGCGACTTAAGCGTGCAGCGCATCAAACTGTGCTGAGCAAGGGCGAGACATCAACGCCAGCCGTGTCACTGAAAAACATGGCACCCGCATATGCAAAGGATATGTTTGAGCGTTGGCTATTGCCCAATACCGGCATCTGCTTGGGCGATGCAACAAGCGAGGATCTTGAGCAGGCGATTATGCACGAGACATCCCGCAGCAAGCACCATGAGGGGCAGCGCAGCTTCTATTCTGCCATCAAGGCCCGCGTCACTGATGATAAAGTCGTCAGAGATGTTTGGAATATCAGCGAAGTCAAAGCTGAGTATGAGCAGGCTTTGGTAGAATAATGTTTAACAGGGGGTCGGTCAACCAACGCAGAAATGCCAACGATGCGACGCCCCCGCCTTACAACAGGGGGTCATTGGGTTTTCGCAGCAATGCCATGCAATCCACGCCCCCACCTTATTTTGGTGCCACTCGATCATCGCATTATGCCGAATACTGAGCGCGCCAATGGGAAGGGTCATACTGACCATGCAGCAATGCCGATTAGCCGTCACCCTTCCCAACCATTCAACAGGGGGTCATCTAAAGCATGCAGAAATGCCACCGATCATGCACCCCCGCCTTACAACAGGGAGCCAAATTTTCTACGCAGAAATGCCAAGAAGCCCGCGCTCCCACTTTATTTGGTGCCGATCAGAACCCGCAGAGATGCCATAGAACTGGCGCACCAACAACCAGAGGCCACTCAAGCTACGCAGAAAAGTCATTTTGCCTCCGCCTCGCATAAAACAAGGAGATCCATTATGGATAAACGTTACGAAGACCCAACCATTGCCAAGATATATCTGACTTGGCGCAATAGGCAGAACATGGTTCGCGCTGAAGCAAAGCTGGTGTTGCAGATTAAAGCAATCTGCCGCAGCTTTCGTGACGGCGACATCAAGGAAGCCAATAAGCTATTCGCCCAACTGAAGAGGGGCGAAGGCACAATGGATGAATACGCCGCCACAAAGCCACTATTTGAGGCAAGGCAGCCGCTCTTAGAAAGCCGTGCCGAGTTTGAGAAGTGGCTTGTGGGGCTGGCAAAGGAGCTGCCAGTATCAACGTTTGTCGATAAGGTGAAAGGCTTTGGCCATCTGGGCTTGGCGGGCATTGTTGGCGAGGTAGGCGACTTTATGGAATACGAAAAGGAGCTTGACGGCATATATAAGCGCGCTGGGCTTGCCGTGATAGATGGCCAGAGGCAGCGCAAATGCAGCAATGCGGAGATGGCATTGGCGCATGGATATAGCCCGTCACGTCATTCGGTATTCTGGACGATCGGCGACAGCCTGCTCAAGAGCCAAGGAAAAGAAGAAAACGCTGGCCCGTATCGCAGGATATATGACACGCGCAAAACGCTTGAGCGCGAGCGTGTAGATAGCGATGGCCACGCGCACAATCGTGCATTGAGATACATGACAAAGAAGCTGGTGCGTGATTTATTTGTAGAATGGAAAGCAGCATGACTAAGTGGACGCAAGACATCATCATCGCCGCAGCGATTGCCGCGTCGGTGCTGGGCTGGATCGGCGCCGTCAGCATGGGGTGGATGTGATGACCCTAGCAGAACCAGTCTTCATGGCATTCGCCGTCTTTTCATCCGTAGACGAGTGCAAGGCGTTTGCGAAACACTACGACTTAGCGCGGATCTTTGAGCCGCAATGCGTCGAGATGGGCGGCGAGGCAGACTACCGCCGCCCGTGGCCCGACGTCAGACCACAGCCACGGCCAACACAGGAGAATGAAAATGGCTAAATGGGATTTATCAAAACTGGAAAACAGCGCCAGCGTGGGCGCGTATATCGACGAGGACAGCAGCACGCCGACGCAGCCAACGCCGCAGATGCTGGTCATGTCGATCCGGCGCAAGGCAGACATCATGCGTATGGACGCGGGGCGTGGCCCAGAGCGCCTGACGATCAAGCAGCGCGCCGAGGAGATCATGGCGCTCTGCGAGATGCTGGAGAAGCGGCTGTGACGGAAAACATGACACCGCTGGAGCGTTGGAAGGAGTTGGCGATCATCGAGAACGCGCGCATGAAGCGCAGGCTCATTGGCCGCGATGACATGCACGCGTATGCCCACAAGCCGTGGCCGCTTGAGAAGCTGCGCAAGGAGATCAAGCGCTGCCTGAGCAGGCATGGCGAGCTGTCGGTGGGCGACTTGTGCAGCATGATCGAGCAGGACGCCGTGCATATCGACATCGGGCTGAAGACCATGCGGGAGCGGCGCACAATCGTGAAGACGTCGTTCATCGAGGGCCAGCAGCTGTACCGGCTGCGCACGCAGGAAGAGTTTGCGTTCTAGCACTTGCACAATGTTAACGCGGCGTTATAGTGGCCCAGACCAACGGAGGAAATTATGGACACTGAGATGAAACAACTTGGATCGCGCATCCGCGCCGACGTCTTCGAGGCGCTGCGTGAGCTGTCAAAGCAGGAGCGCATCAGCATGGCAAGCCTGACGGAGCGCGCCATCCTGCGCCTGCTTGATGAGCATGGCGTTGAGGTACAGCGTGGATAAAGAGTTCACGCTGACGCCGGAGCAGCAGGCAGAGATGCACGCGGTTGCCAGCAACACGATGGCCGAGGTCAACGCGCTGATGCGTGACATGCTGGCGATCACCGATCGCACAGAGCTGCCGGATCTCGCTAAGGTGTATGCGCTGGGCGCTGGATTGCAGGCAGTCGTTGGCTACATGCGCCAGCACGACTGCGACGTGCAGGACGCCATCGCCATGACCATGGGGATCATATTTGAAACGTACAACACGCCCGACAAGGAGGACATGCATTGAGCATCGTAACGTGTGGCATAGACTGCGGCTACCGCACGGGCGGCGTTGCGCTGGTCGGCGAAAATTGGTCGGAGGTGCATGACCTACCCGTCTACAGCGAGGGCGGCGTTGACGTCGTGGCGCTGATGGACATTCTCACGTCGCTCGATCGGCTCGACCACATCTGGATCGAGAGGCAGCAGGCGATGCCAAAGCAGGGCGTCAGTTCGACGTTCAAGCTGGGGTATGCGTTTGGCCAGATCACGACGACCGTGGCGCTGTCGCGCACGCGCTACACCATGGTAACGCCGGTCGTGTGGAAGCGGGCGATGAACCTGCCAAAGGATAAGGACGCGGCGCGTCGCATGGCGCAGCAGTGGTTCCCCGACAGGGCGAGCGAGCTGAAGCGCAAGAAAGATGAACATAGAGCAGAGGCGCTGCTGATAGCGCTGTACGGAAGGGGGAAGGCGTGACCATATCAACCACGATGTCAAACGAGGAATATCACCTCAGCGACGCGCTCAGCGCCTCTGGCGCTAAAACAATCGCCATGAAGTCGCTGGCGCATTACAAATATGCCGAGCGCAAGGAAAGCACAGCGTTTGACGTCGGCACGGCCACGCACACGCTGGTGTTCGAGCCGCAGCACGCAAACACCGTCTGGTGCGGGCCGGAGACGCGGCGCGGCAAGGAGTGGACGCAGCATAAGGCAGAGGCCGACGCCAACGGCGCGCTGCTGCTGACGGAAGGCGATTACAAGATCGCCGTGGACGCGGCAAACGCGGTGCGCAGCAACAAGGAGGTGGCCAAGCTGCTATCCGGCGACCTGATCTGCGAGGCCAGCATATTTGCGAAGGACGAGAAGACGGGCGTGGATCTGCGCTGCCGTCCAGACGGGTGGCGTCGTGACATCGGGGCGCTGATCGACTTGAAGACGACGATCGCGCCTGACCCCGAAGGCTTTTCCAAGCAGGTGGCCAACTTCGGCTACCACATACAAGAAAGCTTCTACCGCAGGACGATGGGCCTGATCGGCGAGGAGATCGACAGGTTTATCTTCATCAGCGTGGGCAAGGAAGCGCCTTACCCCGTTGGTGTGTACGAGCTTGACTGGCGCACGCTTAACGAGGGCGACGCGGCAGTTCAACACGCGCTGGAGCAGTATGCGATAGCGCGTAACACGGGCGTCTGGGGCTACGGGTATGGGGAGCTGCAAACGCTCCAGATACCGCGCTGGGCGTTCCAATTCACCGCGTCACACGGCGCATAGCACAGGCACACAACGTCAAGGAGACAAACATGCCAATATCTTTCGGAGAAACATCAGACGCGAGCGGCGCGTATATACGGGTTAACCTTCCGCAGAACCGCTGGACGGTAAACAAGGGCGGCGACCCCGAAGCCATCGACATGACCAAGGGTATCGCAATCGACATTGCAAACGTGAAGTTCGGGTGGCTCAAGATCGCCGTCGGGATGCGCGACTGGCAGGAGTGGCCATCGCCATCGCAGCCGCTTCCGAAGCCGACCGAGACGGACTCGGAGGGCAAGCCAGCGTACAAGCAGGGCTTCGACGTGGACTGCTGGATGTCGGACGGCACCAAGGCGCAGTTCAGCAACAACTCATACGGCACGGGGCAGTTCATTGCCAAGCTGTACAACCAAGCGGAAAGCGCGCCGGAGTTCGCGCAGGGCATGGTGCCGGTCGTCAGCGTCACGACGTCCACGCCCGTCGTGGTCGGCAAGGGAACGTCATACGATCTGGGCTTTGCCATATCCAAGTGGATTGCGAAACCCGCAGACAGCACGCCGCCTAAGCCGGAGCCGGTGCCAACCGCATCGGCACCCGTTTCAAGCGTGGTAGACGCAGACGATTTCGGCTTCTAAGATAACAAGCTCCACGCCTGCTTCGGCGGGCGTGGTTATAACAAAAGTTTGAACGGGGAAGTGGGATGAGCGTAAACTATTTTGCAAAGGTACGGGAAAGCGTCGTTTCCGAGATCGGCATGGCTCCGAAGGGGCGTCGCAACGAGGCGCTGAACCTAGCGGCATACGCGCTGGGTCGGCACGCGCACATGGACGCCGCCAACATCGACAGCAGCGTCATAGACTTGCACACGGCGGCCAAGGCAATCGGGCTGCAGGAGCACGAGATCAAGGCAACCATTGGCAGCGGTTTCAAGCGGGGCAGCGAAAACCCCAAGCAGCTCGAAAACGATGACGCGGTGCCGTTTCAGCCGAGCGAGATGGATCGCCTGATCGTAAGGCTGGCCAGCAAGGATCTGCTGATACGCGACGAGGAAACGCGCGCCGAGAAAATCGCAAAGGCGCAGGCCGCGTGGGAGCGCAGCGTGCCAATATCACGCGAGAACAAGGACGCCGTCAGACCGGCGCTGCTGTATCTGAATAACCGTGGGATGCGCGCAGGCGTCGCAGAGGGCGTCGCGCGGTTCAGCCCCAGCCTATACGACGGGCCAGCGATACTGTTTCCCGCGACCAACGCGGAGGGCGACGTCTGCGGCGTGCAGGCGGTGCTGCTGACGCCGGACGGGAAGAAGCGCGAGCATAACAACATCAACAAGTATTCACGCGGATCACTGGTCGGCAATGCCATGCGGATCGGCGACCAGCACGAGGGCGGCGCGATCATATTGGTCGAGGGGCCAGAGGATGCGCTGAGCGTGCGTCAGGCAATCATGGGCCACGTTGAGGCGACGATCGTCTGCACGTTCGGCAAGTCAGGCATGAAGACGTTTAACGCGCCGCGTGCATCAGACGTCACGATCTGCGCAGACCCTGATCTCGACGTGGAGGCGGTCGCAGACGTGCTGCGCGGAGACGGCAGCACCGACGTCCACGTCGTGCGCTTCGACGCGCTGGGCGTGGAAAACGTAAAGGATGCCAACGACTATCTGCAGGAGGCGGGCGCGGAGAAGCTGCGCGAGGCGCTGGCGCTGGCGAAGCCGGTCGAGGAAGTAAAGCAGGAGCGCATCGCAGGCGAGCGCCAGTGGCCAACCGCATACGAGCCAATAGACCCCGCGACAATACCGGCGCGGCGGTGGATATACGGGAAGCATTACGTGCGAGGCCATGTCAGCGTGCTGGCCTCTGCGGGCGGCGTCGGGAAGACGTCGCTGCAAATCGTGGAGGCTCTGTGCATCGGAACGGGCAAGCCGCTGCTGGGCGAGGCCATACACGAGCCGTGCAAGGTGTGGATCATCAACCTAGAAGACCCGCTGGAGGAGATGCAGAGACGCCTCGCGGCGGCGATGCTGCATTACGGCGTCACCGCCGAGGAAATACGGGGGCGCTTGTTCCTCGACGCCGGAAGGAGCCTCAACATGGTGTTCGCAAACCAAGGGCGCGACGGGATCGAGGTAAACGACGAGATGCTCGACTACATGGCGGCCAAGATCAAGGAGAACGACATCGGCATGGTGATGATCGACCCGTGGGTTGGCGCGAACCAGATCAACGAGAACGACAACGTGGCCATGAATGCAGCCGTCGGGGCCGTGCGTAGCATCTGCGACGAGACAGACTGCGCCGTGGCGCTGGTGCATCACATCCGCAAGGGCAACGGCGACGAGGCAACCATAGACAGCGTCAGGGGCGCGGGGTCGCTGATCGGGGCGGCGAGGGCGGCGCGGGTCATAAACAAGATCAGCGCGGAAGACGCGCAGAAGCTCGGCGTGAGCGAAGCGGAGAGCCTCGGCATATTCCGCGTGGACGACGGCAAGGCAAACTTGGCACCGCCAGCCGCAAAGGCGGTCTACCGGCGCATGGTGGGCGTGCAGCTGCCAAACATGGAATATGTCGGCGTGGCCACGGAGTATGCGATGCCGGATCTCTTCGACGGCGTGTCGGCGCGCGACGCGATGAAGGTGCAGCGCGCGGTGGGCGACGCGGAAACGCAGGGCGAGCCGCTCCGCGCAAACGTGCAGGCCAAGACGTGGGTCGGCGTCACGGTGGCAGACGTGCTGGGGCTGGACTTGGACAAGCGCCACGAGAAGGCGAAGGCCAAGGCGATCGTGGCCAAGTGGATCGAGAACGGCGTGCTGCGCAAGACGTCTGCGCCAAGCAAGCGTGACGGCAGGGATGTGCCGTGCGTTGTGGTGGGTGAATGGATAACGGGAGAGGAGGCGGGGGTATGATGGCCAGCGAGACGGGTGGCGTCGGGGGCGTGGGATTTGGGGGCGTTTCCGCACGTTCCGCACTTACCGCACTTATGGTGCGGCGTGGTGCCGAGGGTGCGGTAAATACGGCAAGAAATCTTCCGCCGCACCACTTGCATATATATATGCAAGGTGCGGAGAGAAGTGCGGGCGTATTTATTGAAGGTGCGGAGATTGTTTTGCTGGGGATGCGTAGGGGGCATGTTCATGGTTAAGCAGAAAGGGCGTCGGCCTACGGCAAAGCAGATAGCGTCGAAGGGGAAGTTCACGGTTGGTGAAAGGACGGAGCCTATACCGGCGGCAGTCTGGGGTCAGCTGGAGCCGCTCGATCGGGTGGCGAGGGAAATGACCGAGCGGTGGGGTGACACGCTGCCGTCGCTGGTCACGCCGGAGCTGGCGGGCAAGTTTGAGGCGGCGTATGAGGCGCTGAAGCAGGCGGTCGTGGATTGTGATGTCGTCAGGACGAACAAGATCGCCACGCAGCTCATGGCGGGGTGGAAGCGCATGGAAGCAGAAGCGGAGGGCGCGGGGCATAAGCCGCTGTCGCCGCACGCGTGGTGCGTGGAGGTGGATGGCGGGCAGATCGTGTGCTTCGCGCGGCAGGGATGCGCCGAGCTGCGCAAACGGTATCCCGAGTGGGTGGTCTACTCGTTCGAGGATGCCGCGTGCATACTGAAGCAGCACTTCAGCGAGGCGTTTTTGCAGAAGGCGTTTGAGACGTTCCCCAACGCGAAGGTAACGCGTGTGGTGGACGAAAGTGGCAACGGAAACATAGAGGACGATATTCCATGGTGACGAGGGAAGACGTGTTGCGCACAGCCGGTGAGCTTATCACGGGCGACAGGCAGGCGACCTACGGGTCGGCGAAGGACAGTCACGCGAGGATTGCTGGCATGTGGTCAGCGTATCTCGGCGTGGACGTGACCGAGGTGGACGTGGCGGCGATGATGGTGCTGCTGAAGGTGTCGCGATCGCGCGCCAGCGATCACTCGGACAACTGGGTGGACGTGTGCGGTTACGCTGCGATAGCGGGCGAATTGGAGGCGGGGCATGGCGAGGATTGAGCTGGACACCGTGCGGAGGTATGACCGCTTCGGCGGTACATACGATAAGATGCAGCGCGCGAGGTGCGAAGGCTTGGAGGTCGTTGGCAACGGATTTATTGTGCGGGAGATGTGCAAGTTGCTCAGAGGCGCTGGGAAGCCGCTGGAGGAGCCAATCGAGGTTTACAGGGGGGTGACCAGCTGCTTTGTCGTTATGCCGCTTCAGCGGTGGTTAAAACGAGCGTGAGGGCATGTTTAGCCTCTGCGGCAGGCACGCCGACGCTCAGACGCGCGTGCGCGAATACGCGTTTTTTACCAAATGGTCAATTTTTTACCATTCGGTAAAAACACAATATGTTGTGGTTTGACGTAAACGCATAGCTTCGGAGAAACGTAAGTGCTTGATAACGTTACACAAAAGCAGTTATTTAACATAATAACTATTATGCGACCGCCGTTTTGCTATGCGCTGAGCGCAAAACACCCCCCCCACTTCGCGTTTCGACGGGGGCGTGTGTGTATAGAAAAGCGCGCACACGCCCCCCGCACCCCCGCACCCCCTACGCGCTTGCCATACCCATGGCCCCGCGCTAAAATTTCCCGCGTACAAGGAGAAACATCATGGCAGGCAAGGCGTTACGCAAGCGCATATTGACGGAGGTCGCCTCCAACGGCGGCGCAGATTGGCTCTTTGACCAGATCGCGTCCGGCGTCACCGTCGCCGAGCTGGCACGCCAATACGGCTGCACGCGCAGCTATGTTAGCAGGTCACTGAACAGCGTGCCTGAGTATGCGGCTGCGCTGAGCAAGGCTCGCGGCGAGGCTGCGGATGCGCTGGTGGAGCAGGGCTTGGAGATGGTTGACGGGTTGAGCGGCGCCAGCAGCCCGACGGAGATCGCTGCCACGCGCGAGAAGGTGCAGTGGCGCAAGTTCATGGCTGGCTCGATGAATCAGGAGCGCTACGGCACGCGCCCGCAGAGCAATGTCACGCTTTCCATTGGCGACCTGCACTTGGATGCGCTGCGCAAGTTCAGCGCCGACATGAAGCGCGTGAACAGCGAGGCCGAGGCCGCCACGATTGACGCGGAATATGTGGAGGTGTCGGATGAGTGACGCCAACCCGTTTGACGACTTCGTTGTCGAGTATTACGACGACCCCGTGCGCTTTGTGCGCGAGGTGCTTGGCGCATCCCCGCTGCCATATCAGGCCGAGTTCCTCTCTGCGATTGCGTCCGGCGAGCGCAAGATCAGCGTGCGCTCTGGGCATGGCACCGGCAAGTCAACGTCTGCCAGCTGGGCGATGCTGTGGTTCCTGTTTCTGCGTTTTCCGAATAAGGTTGTCGTCACCGCGCCCACATCTGGCCAGCTCTTTGACGCGCTGTTCGCGGAGATGAAGCGGTGGATCAACGAGCTGCCGCCTAATCTGAAGGACATGGTCACGGTGAAGTCTGATCGCGTTGAGCTTACCGCTGCCGCGTCCGAGGCGTTCATCTCGGCCCGCACGTCTCGCGCCGAAACGCCGGAGGCGCTGGCCGGAGTGCATAGCGAGCATGTTTTGCTGGTCATCGACGAGGCGTCAGGTGTGCCGGAGAAGGTGTTCGAGGCTGCTGCGGGCAGCATGTCTGGCCACAGCGCCACCACGGTGCTGCTGAGCAACCCCACGCGATCCTCTGGCACGTTTTACGAGAGCCAGACGCGCATGGCGGGCAGCTGGTGGACGCGCCGCTGGTCGTGCGTTGACAGCCCGCTTGTCAGCGACGAGTTCGTTGACGAGATGCGCATGCGCTACGGGGAGGAGAGCAACGCGTTTCGCATCCGCGTGCTTGGCGAGTTTCCGCTGGCGGATGATGACACGATCGTGCCGTACCACTTGGCCGAGGCCGCGATGCGGCGCGACATCGAGGTTGCGCCGAATACGCGCGCCGTGTGGGCGATTGATCCTGCGCGCTTTGGCACCGACCGCACCGCGTTCTGCAAGCGCGAGGGCAGCGTGATTACGGAGATCAAGTCGTGGCGCGGGCTTGATCTCATGCAGACCGTTGGCCGCGTGATGGCTGAATATGATGCGCTGCCCCCGTCGCAGCAGCCCAGCGAGATCCTTGTGGACAGCATTGGCATAGGGTCGGGCGTCGTGGATCGGATGCACGAGCTTGGCGCCCCCGTGCGCGGCGTGAACGTCGCCGAGGCTCCCTCGATGAAGGAGACGTATAACAACTTGCGCACGGAGCTGTGGTTCAAGTGCAAGGCGTGGCTGGAGGATCGCAGCTGCAAGCTGCCCAACGACGACGAGCTGCTGGCTGACCTGACCGGCATCCGCTACGCGTTCACGTCCTCTGGGAAGATGGCTGCCGAGAGCAAGGACGCCATGCGCAAGCGCGGCCTGCGCTCGCCTGACCTTGCCGACGCCGTGTGCCTGACGATGGCGTCAGACGCGGCAACGGCCCTGAGCGGGCCGATGTCACGTTGGCGTGGTGCGCTTAGGCGCAATTTGCAGGGGATTGCTTAGGGCAACCGCCAGTAGCCGTAGACCATCTTGCCGGAGCTGTCGAAGGTGTCATGCGGCTGGCCGTCGATGACGGCGACGAAGTGGCGAGACTGCCGCGCGATGACGTTGCCTGCTGGCATGTCTGAGCAGCGCGCCTTGCGCCCGTCAAACTTTGGCGCTGAGTGCCAGACCCAACCGTAGCGCGCCAGCACTTTGTCAAAGTCTGACTTCATAATGCCACGGCGCATCGACTTGGCGCGTCCGGCGTCTTTGTTGGCTTGAGCCAGCTCCTTGTAGCAGGCGTCGTAGTCGAGGCCCAGCGCGATGGCCATTGCACGCACGCCGCAATCTCCGGCGCTGCCCTTGCGGCCTGACGCGGCGCGACCGCCGTCGTTGCGTGTGTATGGTGACGCGGTGTCGACCCAATCGTCGTCATCGCTGAAGTCATCGTTTTCGTCGTAGCAGTGTACGGCGAAGCCAGATGATGGCATTTCGTTTAAGTAGTTGATAATTTCGTTGATAGTCATGTTGCCCTCCCGAGCGTTGCGGAGCCGCAGCCCCTGTTGATTTATACCTTAAGTTAACACAATGTTAACATAGATGCAACCCCCTAAATGCAGCTATTTGCATTTTTCTGAAAAAAGTTTACCCTACCCCCACATGGACAAGCGCTCCTGCTCGCGCTATCTATGCTTCATTGCGAGTTTCCTCCCTGTCTCGCGTAACTTGGCCCCGCCGCGTTCCTCCCATTGCGCGCGCGGGGTTTCTTTTTGGCGTTTTAATGTTATTATGCTGGAAGATATAACGGAGGTTGCGATGCCCAAAGTTGGATCGAAGCACTACGCGTACACGCCCAAAGGCATGGCGAAAGCCAAGGCCGCCGCCAAGAAGTCTGGCAAGAAGGTGTCATACGCGAAGAAGAAAAAATAATGTGGACGGCGCTGCTCCTGCTGTGCAGCGTTGAGGGTAGTTGTTTTTCGTTTGGCAGCCCCGTGATGCAGAGCGAGAGCGAGTGCATACAGTCCATACCGAGCGGGCTGGAATACGCGCAGCAGATGTTTCCTGCATACCGCGCAACCGATTATAAATGCGTCCAGTGGGGCGAAGGAGCTTAGATGGCCAAGGGTTTATACGCCAACATCCACGCGAAGCGTAAGCGCATCGCTGCTGGGTCTGGCGAGAAGATGCGCAAGGTGGGCAGCAAGGGCGCGCCCACCGCGAAGGCGTTTAAGAAGGCCGCGAAGACCGCGAAGAAGAAGTAGCATGGCGCGCACGAAGGCAGAGAAGATCGCAGCAGCGAAGAAGCGCCACGGGTTTACGGCGGTGAATAAGCCGCGACGCGGCGGGCCGAAGAAGTTTGAGGTGCTGGCAGTTGAGGGCGACACGGTGAAGAAGATCAACTTTGGCGATCCCAATATGTCCATCAAGAAGGATCAGCCGAAACGCAAAGCGTCCTACTGCGCACGCTCCGGCGGCATCAAGGGCAAGTCGAGCAAGCTGAGCGCGAATTACTGGTCGCGCCGCGCGTGGGATTGTTGATATGGAACAGCTTTTCAACTTCTTCAGCAGCGGCCAGCAGCGCCGCACCGCACTTGACGAGCTGTTTGCTGGCTTAGAGCGTTACGTTCCCCCAAACCTACGTCCAGCGGTAGAGACGGTTGCCGAGATGAACCCCGTGCAGGGTCAGATGAACGCGATGACTGCCGGCGGCGTTGTCTTCGATCCCGATCAGACTGCGGAGGCGCGCAGGCGCGCTGCGCTTGATATGGGCGTCGAGATGGCGCTTGCGCTCACGCCTGCCGCCTTGGCTGCACGCGGATACCTGACGCCTATTCAAGGTGTTATGGAGGGGCTGCTTGGCGGCTCGCCAGCGCAGCAGCAGATCGCAGAGGACGCTGGCAAGCTTGCAGCAGACGCGTCAGGCTTGGCGCGATCAGCGATGCAGCTCGACCCCGACATGCTCGGCGAGATTTTTCAGCCAGCCGGTGAGGCGCGCTCTGCTGGCGCTGCTGCCACTACGCCAGCCGGTGAGGTTACGCCATATGCAGATGTGGAAGTGATTGACCCGCGCGATCTTATTGGCGCTAAAATCTCTCCAACGCCTGCGGATCTAACTCGCGCTGGCACGTTTTATGAAGGGATTGACGCGGCAGGAACAACGCGCAGAACGCCGTTGCAAGGCGGCCCGCTGTTCCCGTTGCAAAAGCAATATTCAGATGCAGAGATTGCTTGGCTTGTTGATAGCGCAAGTAAAGGATCGACAAAACTTGGCAAAGATAGCGATTTTGTTGCTGTCACTGCAATGTCTCCGCAAGCCCATCAATCCAATGCGTCAATTGCTGATGCGTATATGGGAACGCTTGAAGCGTATATTCAGTCAGGTCGATTGCCAGATGAAAATGTTAAAAAATTAAATGATGTGGTGTCAAATTTTGGGAAAACTACAGTTGACCCAGAGTTGCAAAAGCTGAGTGGTTTTGTTGGGTTTGATAGCCCATTTTTCAATGAATTTATGCGGAATGCAACATTTCCGCAGCGGGAAGCCATTTCAAAACTTATGACGTCTCCAAAAGCAATGGCGATTGGCGGCCCTAATTTCCAAAAAGTTTTAGACGCGACAATCCAACCAGAGTTTGCCGGAAGCAATCTTGGCGATGCGCTGTTGCTTTTGGAGCTTGATAAAGGTCGTGGCTTATTAAACTTGGAGTCAGAGGGTCTGCCGACGCATATGTCTTACGACACTGGACTTGGAGGTCGTGTTGTAGGGCGTTTTGAAAACCCAGTCTCACGCGGTTTATTGTTCCCAAGTTTTGAAGCAGAATATTCATCGCGGCCAACAATGCTTGATAAATCAGGCAATGTTGACGAAGCGCGCATGGCCTACTCATTTGGGCGTGCTTTGCCATCGGAAAAAATCACGCCAGAAGGCGCGAGAAATCTTTTTGAAGCAACGCAATATTACAGCATTGAGCAGCCGCAGCAGGCTCAATTGATTGATCAGGCTTTACGCGGAAACTGGAAAACATCTAGCATCCCAAAAACTAAAGGTGGCATTTCTCCTACAGATTTCGAGCGCGCGTTGCTGCGCAACCCGTCGCTGCCATCCTTAGAGCCATACACGGCAAAAGATGTGACCGTTGGTAAAAAAGCTGGCGACTTTGAAGTGTTTCAGCTTGGTGATGCAGATTTGTATTTTGGCTTGAAGAAAAACCCAGACTACACATGGATGAACGACGGGAAACCGATACCTGAGCTTGGCGATAACGAAATTGATCTCGTTGCCGTAATTAGCAACGAGATAGGGGCCAAGGGTGTGGCATCACCCGCCGTTATGGGGAAAGCTATTGAGCAAGGCGCGTCTGTGCTAAACGCATTTGCGGTGCCAAGTAAACGTTTTCCAGAAGGTTTCTTGCCAAACGTTTATGGCGGCTATGGATTTAAAGAGCTAAAACGTATACCATTTAGCAAAGAATATTACATTGAAGAGCGCGGCCAAGCCGCGTATGACGATCTTCTGCGTCAGTGGCGATCTGAAGGCTGGGATGAGAGCCAAGGGTTCCCTGACGTTGTTTTGATGAAATGGAGCGGAACAGATGAACAAAGAGCAAACGCAAGTCAGCGCGTTTTTGAGCAGGGTTTTGAAGGTTTTGGGGCCGGAAAAGACGTCGGCTCTATCAGATCGGCAGGACAGAATGTTGAGCCAAGCGTACAGACGACTTCTGGATCGCAAGCCAGCGGCTCAAATATCGGAAGCGGAGATACAGGGCCAGTACGACCTAGTGGTGGAGCATCTAAGCCCAGCCGCATACGAAGTGCTGCCACAGAGGTAAAGCAACTTACCCCAGAGCAGCGCAGAAACCTTGGATTGCTAATGATGGAATATTGATATGCCCATAACAACATACGCAGAGCTGCAATCCAGCATCGCAGACTTCCTTGACCGCGATGACCTGACGAGCGTCATCCCGACGTTTATTTCGCTGGCCGAGGCAGACATGAACCGCCAGATACGCCACTGGCGTCAGGAGAAGCGCGCCACGGCAAACATCGACACGCAGTACAGCGCCGTGCCGTCTGACTTTTACGAGGTCATACGGATGTATATTACCTCCGGCAACACGCAGCCGCTTGAGCTGCTGAGCCAGTTTCAGCTGCTAGAGCGCAAGCGCCGCACGGCCAACGCCACCTACGAGCCGCGCTACTACGCGATCACGGCGGGCGAGATCGAGGTGTTCCCCGTTCCCGATGGCACATATTCGACGGAGCTGTATTACTATGCCAAGATCGACGCGCTGTCCGACAGCAACACGTCTAACTGGCTGCTGGAATACTTCCCCGACGCGTATTTATATGGCGCTCTATCGCATTCTGCGCCGTATCTGAAAGACGATGCGCGTTTGCAAGTGTGGTCATCTTTGTATGCGAACGCGATTGGTGGTATAACCGCAGACAATGATAAAGCGAAATTTGGCGGTTCTGGTCGCCGCATGAAGATAAAGGCGTATTGAGATGAGCTTCACCAACACCTTCGAGACAACCGTCCTGACATGGGCGTTCACCACCAACAGCGCGACACGCCCGACAGAGTGGCACACCGCGCTATACACCGTTGCGCCTGACGATACTGGCGGCGGCACAGAGGTATCCGGCGGGGGCTACGCGCGCCAAGCCACGGCGTTCACCGTGTCAGGTAACACGGCGACAAATAGCGCCGCAGAAGAGTGGCCCGTCGCCACGGCAGGGTATGGCACCGTTGTTGCCGTTGGCATCTTTGACGCTGCCACGGGCGGCAATCTGCTGGCCTACGCCAACCTGACTGCCAGCAAGACGATTGACACCGGCGACGTGTTCCGCATTCCTGCGGGCGATCTTGACATCACGCTAGACTAATGACGTATCGCAGCGGCTACGGGCGAAGCACCTACGGCAGCTACAACTACGGCTTGGACGGCGCTATTATCGGCGCCGCCTCCATTATTGCCGTCACATCTGCCACCGCCGCCGCGTCTGTGCGCGTTCGCGGTGCGGCGTCGATCATCGAGACGGTTACGACCACAGCGTCTGCTGCTGATCGCGTTCGAGAGGGCAGCGCCACCATTGCCGTCGCCGCATCCGTTGCCGCGTCTGCCACGCGCGTTAGGGAGGCGTCTGCCACGATTGCAGCGTCTGCCAGCGTTACGGCTGCCGCTGAGCGCATACACCTTGGCTCCGCTTCCATATCCGCTGCTGCATCCGTTGTTGCGTCTGGTCTGAGGGTTCGTGATGGCGCTGCCGCGATTGCTGTGCAGGCGTCCACAACGGCAAGCGCCGTTGCGGTATATCAGGACAGCGCCACCGCGACATGCGTAGCAACTGTCAGCGCCACATGCAACCGCGTGCAGAGTGACAGCGCGACCATCGTGTGCGCGGCGTCTGTGGTCGCAAATGGTCGCAAGAAGTGGGAACCTGAGCCTGACACGCCTGAGACGTGGACGCCTGTTGCGGAAAACAGCAAAACGTGGCAAGATGCGGGCAGCACGCCAGAAAGCTGGGCGGCTGTTTCCCCCACATCGACGGATTGGACACCGGCATCAGCTTCAAGCGAAACTTGGGCCGATGCGGCATAGGAGATAAAACATGGCAGATACGACAACAACGGCATATGGCTTAACGAAGCCAGAGGTAGGCGCGTCAGAGGATACGTGGGGAACGAAGCTAAACACAGATCTGGATAGCCTCGACACGATCATCAACGCGATCGGCGGTAAAACCGCTGCCGGAACATTGTCGTATGCAGATAGCGCGAAGCTGGTGACAACGTCTGGCGGGGTGGATATTACCGGCGCGCTTACAGCAAGCACAAGCCTTAACATTGCCAGCAGCACTACGGTTGATGGGATCTTAGACGAAGATGATATGTCATCTAACAGCGCTACTAAGCTGGCGACGCAGCAGTCTATTAAGGCTTATGTGGATGCGCAAGTTGGTACGGTTGATACGCTTGCTGAGGTTCTTGGCAATGGCAACACGACTGGCTCTAATAACATTATTGTTACTGCTGGTCAGTCTATTACTGTGGATACTATTTCTGAAACGACTGCGGCTAATGGTGTGGTTATTGATGGCGTAACTCTAAAGGACGGTGGCGCTACAGTAACGGCAGATGTAACCTTTGGTGACAACGACAAAGCCATCTTCGGCGCTGGGTCTGACCTAGAGATTTATCATGACAGCAGCGCAAGTTATATTAAGGAAGTTGGCGCAGGGCCGTTAAATATACAAATGGAAGCAACAAGTGGCTCTATTACTTCAGGTGCTGCGCTGTTAAACTTTTTAGCAAAGACTGGCCCTTCTTTACACACAGCGGCAAACCTTTCAATCCACCAACCCGGCAGTGGAGAAGGTATTGGTGATTTTCGTTTTAGTGTTGGTGATGGGGCTGGCGTATTAACAGAAATCGCACGAATTAACAGCACAGGCGTAGACATCACGGGTACTTTGACCAGCGATGGGCTGACTGTGGATGGTGGTGCTACCTTTGATGGCGGTGATACTACAGTAGACTTCTCGCTTGGCACAGGTCGCTTTACAACCGTAAACTCCTTTGTATTTACTGTTGATGACGACAGTAACTCTGCTGACCAAGCGGTCTACTTTAGATCAAACGCAGGTCAGGAAGTTGCAACCTTTAAGGAAAACGGCGACATCAGCTTCTACGAGGATACTGGCACCACGGCAAAGTTCTTCTGGGATGCGGCTGCTGAGAGTTTGGGCATTGGGACGAGTTCGCCTGCACGTCAAATTCATTCACACCAATCATCTGGCGGCTCAACCAATTATGCAATTTTCACAAACACAACAACAGGTTCCACTTCTAGTGATGGTGTTATTGTAGGACTTAATGCGACATCTGATGGGTATTTTTGGAACTATGAGGCTGGAAACTTAGTATTCGGCACTAATAGCTCAGAACGCATGCGCATCGACAGCAGCGGATATATAATTTCTACTGCATCAAACCCACAAATATCTTTCGTAGATAGTGCTAACAGTTCTTATAAGTGGTCAATTCAAAATACTAGCAGTGCAATTAGATTTTATGATAACACTGCCAGCTCAGAAGCCATGCGCATAGACAGCATCGGTAACTTGCTGGTGGGGACTCCAAGCATAAACGGCGTGGGGGGAATTACTCTCAACCCAAATTCCTCGAACGGTGCGGGTCAGATTGTATTTAATCGCAACACTACTGCATCGACAAGTTTTGCTGTTGTGTTTCAAGACGCAGGAGGTGCTAAGGGGAGCATTAGCTACACAGACACCGCCACCGCCTACAACACCTCCTCAGACTACCGCCTAAAGACTGACATACAGCCAATGACAGGTGCAACAGATCGCCTTAAGCAGCTTAACCCTGTTAACTTTGAGTGGATTGCAGATGGCACTAGGGTTGATGGCTTTTTTGCACATGAGGTTCAGTCAGTCGTACCAGAGGCGGTCACTGGTGCTAAGGACGCAATGCGTGATGAAGAATATGAAGTCACACCAGCGGTATTAGATGATGATGGTAATGTCGTCACCGAGGCTGTCATGGGTACTCGTAGCGTTCCTGATTACCAAGGCATTGATCAAAGCAAGCTAGTGCCATTGTTGGTTGCTACAATCAAAGAACTAGAGGCACGTATTACTGCCTTAGAAAACGCCTAAAGGAGAAAAATTATGGCTGTAACTTACACTTGGACTATTCCAACCCTAGAGCGTCACACTGCTGATGGTGGCGTTTACATTGCACATTGGCGCTGCACAGGCGTTGATGATGATGGCAACACAGCAAGCTCATATGGCACTTGTGGCTTAACCTACGATGCCTCTGCGTCCGACTTTACACCCTATGCCGATATTACTGAGGCTCAAGCTCAAGGCTGGGTGTGGGGTCATGTATCCCAAGAGGATACCGAAGCTGCCATAGCGTCAAAAATAGACGCAATGGTAAATCCAACGACTGCCGCAGGAACACCTTGGGCAGCATAACCTAGAAAGGAAATCATATGACTGAAGAAAAAAAGGTCATTACGATTGACGATGTGGAATACACTGAAGATCAACTGAGCGACACTGCAAAGATGTGCATAAATCACATCAATTCGCTAGACCAGAAGATCGGATCTGCGCAGTTTAACTTGGTGCAGCTTCAGATGGGCAGGCAGGGCTTCATGGCCGAGCTGAAAGCTGCCCTTGAGCCTGACGCGGAATAGCCGCGCAGCATAGAAAAAACGCGAGGGGCAGCAAAACGCTGCCCTTTTGCGCATCAAATGGTCATGTGCTACACTGCGGCAAGCGCGCAACACCAACGAGGCAACGATGGCTCTGATAAATTTGGAAGTACCCGCTGGGGTTTACCGCAACGGCACCGACTTGCAGAGCATGGGCCGCTGGCGCGATGCTAGTTTGATCCGTTGGATCGACGGCACAATGCGCCCCGTTGGTGGCTGGCGCACAAGATCAAGCACCGCAACAAATGCTATTCCGCGCGGCATGCACACTTGGATCGACAACAGCAATGATCGTTGGATTGGCACCGGCACATACAACAAGCTCTACGTGTACAGCGAAACCGGCACCCAATACGACATCACGCCAAGCGGCCTGACGGCTGGCCGTGAAGACGCGGTATCGTTTACTGGCTACGGCGGTAGCACATACGGCAACTATGCCTACGGCATTGCGCGCCCCGATACCATTCGTATCCAGCCAGCCACGTCGTGGAACTTGCAGAGCTGGGGTGAATACTTGCTGGCCAATAACGAAGACGACGGCAAGGTTTACGAGTGGCAGCTCAATACTGGCACTATTGCCGCGCAAGTTGCCAACGCGCCAATTAACAACAGAAACATAGTTGTGACGGCAGAGCGCTTCCTATTTTGCCTTGGCGCAGGCGGCAACCCGCGAAAAGTGCAGTGGTCTGACCGCGAAGACAATACAACGTGGACGCCTGCTGCAACAAACGAGGCTGGCGATCTTGAGTTGGAAACGAATGGCCAAATTGTGGCTGGAATGAACGTGCGCGGCCAGACGCTTATCCTGACAACGACGGACGCGCATGTGGCGAACTATATTGGCCCGCCCTATGTTTACGGCATTGAGCGCGTTGGGTCTTCATGCGGTCTCGCCGCTAACCTTGCATATGCGACCGTTGACGCTGGATGCTTCTGGATGGGCGTGCATGCCTTCTACGCCTACACTGGCGGCGGTGTGCAGGAGATCCAGAGCGACGTGTCAGATTACGTGTTTAACGACATAAACCGTGGTCAAATCAGTAAGGCGTTTGCCATGTCGAACGGCAACTATGGCGAGATATGGTGGTTCTACCCGTCTGCTGCATCAACAGAAAACGACCGTTACGTCACATATAACTATGTAGAAAACACATGGTCTATTGGCACGCTGGCGCGCACTGCGGGTGCTGATCGCGGAGCATTCCGTCAACCTATGATGGCAGATCCGTCGGATAAGAAAATATACGAGCATGAGGTTGGCTTTGAATATGGCAACCTATCGCCATTTGCAGAGACAGGCCCAATCATGCTTGGAACTGGCGATAAAGTTATCAGTGTCACGGAGATGATCCCCGACGAGAAGACGCAGGGCGACGTCAGCGCCACGTTCAAAACGCGCTTTTACCCCAATGGCGTTGAGAGATCATATGGCCCGTTCAGCATGGCCAACCCAACCAGCATGCGCTTCACGGGGCGTCAAGTGCGGATGCGCGTTGACGGCGCAAGGCTGTCGGATTGGCGCGTTGGAGTAAATCGCTTGGACACTGTTGCGGGTGGACGTAGATGACGCAGCAGTATCGCGCACCAGAGCCGCAGGGCGATGACTGGAAGTCATGGGCGCGGCGCATGATGCTGTATCTTGGCCAGACGCGATCACCGCTTGTGCAGCAGACGGGCGGCGAGAGCGCGGCAGAAGACGGCGTGTTGATGTGGGATCGCATAAACGAATACCCCGTTGTCAGTAAGAACGGCGAGTGGCGGCAAGTTGTGCTGGAAGACGGCCATTACGATGGCACTATCAGCACAGATCAGACGGCGGCATTAATAAATACGGCATACGCGCTGACGTTTACTGAAGATTTGGCTGAAGGAATAACGAACGGCACGCCAGCTTCGCGTTTGGTCGTTGACGAGGCTGGGCAATATTCTGTGACATATTCAATGCAAATGGCCTCAACATCTGCCTCAACTGTTAGGATGTGGTTTTGGGTTAGAATTAATGGCACAGATGTTCCCAAATCTGCAATGGAAAACACGTTGCACCAAAATGGATCAACTCTTGTCGTTACAAAGTCAGCGATACTGCAACTTTCCGCAGGAGATTACATAGAGGTCATGTGGGCAACTAACAGCATAAGCGGCTATTTGGAAGCAGTGGCCGCAACTGCATTTGCGCCCGCTACGCCGTCAGCAACTATATCTATGGTGAGGCTTCATGGATAAGGAGCTAGAGAGATGCCGCCCTTGGATAGAGGCCGCGCTGGAGTATTCAGGCGGCACGCACAACTTTGATGACGTAGCTGAAGCGCTTGCGTCAGGTAAGATGCAGTTGTGGCCTGCGCCCAAGGGGTGCATAGTGACAGAAATTGTGGTATATCCTAGAAAAAAGGTGCTAAATGTGTTTCTAGGTGCTGGAGAATTAGATCAGCTTATGGATATGCATAAAGATGTGATAGCATGGTCTAAAGCGCAAGGATGTGTAGCAGTGACAATAACAGGTCGCCACGGATGGAAAAAACCTTTGACCAAGCATGGCTGGAAGCCGCTGCACGCGTCATACGTTAAGGAGATATAGTAATGGCAGGCGGTAAAGGCGGGTCAACAACGACAAGCGTTCAAGTACCTGAGTACATTGAAGAAGCGGCAAAGCGCAATCTGTCGCGGGCTGATGTTATTAGCCAAATTGGTTATGTGCCTTACTACGGCCCAGACGTTGCAGCATTTAATCCCACGCAAGAGGCGGCATTTCAAAACGTAGCGGGTCAGGCGGGCGCATTTGGTTTATCAACGCCTGCGGGTGGAGCAATGGCAGGCATGCCCGCACCTCAACAATTTGCGGGCGGTATTCAGGGGTATTCGTCAGCGCCACTGTATGAGCAGGCACTTGGTGAGCTTACTGCAAGACGCCCAGCGCAAGTTAATCTTATGGAGAGCTTATTCATTGACCCAGTTACAGGTCAGGTGGGTGCCAATGTTGCAGCACCTATTGACTACACAACTGCGTTTCCATCTACACCTGTCATTACCGATGGCGGTGGCGGTACAACTACAGGGGCCGTAACTGGCGGTGGCACTGGCGGCGGCACTGGTTCGGCACTTTCAACAACTGAATATAATGCAAATGTTGACGTTATCCGCGATGCCATTGGCGATCCGACTTACAACCCTGCGACTGATGTTTTAACAACCGCAGAACGTGCCTTGATAGATCAAAACCCAGCGGCGCAGATTGCACAAGACACGATCTACATGAACCAGCTTGCCACTGGGGCAACAGGTATAGCGGATGTGCCTGACATGTTGATGGGCAATGAGCCTACGTTTGCTGACCCAAGCAGCACAGGTAGTTACGGCGGTTCTCTCGTTACTGGTGGATTGAGCGGTGACTTTACGCCAATGGTTGGTCTTACTGGTGAAATCTTAGACACAGCGATAGCAAATGTTGCACCTGAGTATGCGATGGGCGTGCAGACAGAGCAACTTGCTGAAGCTGCTGGGTCAACTCAGAAAGACGATGGATCGTATGACATTAGCTCTTGGTTCACTGATACGTCAGCTACGCCGACGATAGACACATCTGGCTTCCAGACTTACACGCCAACAGTCGGTATGCCCACACCTGCGCCTGCCAGTGCAAATGCGCAAGTTGCGCCAGTCGCTGGGCCAGACGCTATAGCTTACGGTGGCAACTTAGCTGAAGAAACAGGGTTAATCACATCTGGTCTAAGTGACGAAGAGTTTTTTGCCGCACTAGAAAGCGATCCAACTCTTGATCCGTATATCAACTATGGCAGCAGCAATAACGACAACGACAGCTACACACCTGTGTCCACAACCAGCTCTGGCGCGACAGTCATACCGACAGGCACAACAATCGCTACAGGTACAGTCCTGAACAGCGCAAGCGATCCAGTCGTTAATGTTGGCGGTACTCTTTACAATCAGAGCAACGCACCTGCGCCCGCACCTGCGCCCGCTCCCGCGCCATCAAGCGGCGACAATGATAGCAACAACGATAGCAACGATGATGATGGCTGCGTAATCGCAACTCACGCCGTATCCGCTGGCGGCTTTACGCCAAGTATGAAGCGCGAAGCAGTCGTTTGGTGTATGAACGTTCTGCACGACAAGTGGTGGGGCGAAGCAATCCGCAGAGGCTATCGTCACTTAGGTCGTAAGAAAATAGAGCAAGGCAAAGCGCACGAACATTACCAAGAGTTCCGCGATTACATTGCCTTTGCAAATGGTAAGAAGCGCACACTTAAAGGCGCTATTAATTTCACG
>Ga0208542_1000034_pt1 | contig 41912 bp, 37 predicted proteins | sample DEB08_DNA_3_FD_185495 | JGI IMG/M metagenome (GOLD analysis project Ga0208542, IMG submission 185495) | Aqueous microbial communities from the Delaware River and Bay under freshwater to marine salinity gradient to study organic matter... | ecosystem: Environmental > Aquatic > Marine > Coastal ... | reverse complement strand
GTTGTCCGGGAAGAGGTCAATGGAGAAGTGCGCCACTGAGCCAGCCTTTGATGCGGGAATGTTGGACGCATCGCCGATAGCGAAGATGTTGTCGTACTTCGTGCTCAGCAGGGTGTGCTTGTCGACAGGGACGTAGTTGAGGTCATCGCCGAGTCCCGAGCGGGCAATGTAGTCCGCGCCCATGTTGAGGGGAACGGTGACGAGGAGATCAAAGGGCACCTCTCGCTCATCCATCGACACGATCTTGGAGCCCTCACCATCCACCTCGTCGATCATGAAGTCCGGCTCGAGCTGAATCTTGCGATCTTCCAGCATGTGGCCGAGCAGTTTCGACGCCACGGGCTTGGTGAAGGCACCCTCGAGCGGGGTGACGTAGACGATCTCTACTTGGTCGCGCATGCCCTTCTCGGCGAAGAACGCATCGGCGAGGAAGGTGAACTCCAGCGGTGCCACCGGGCACTTGATGGGCATTTCGGTGACGTGCACAACCAGTCGACCACCAGGCCAGTTCGCCAACGTCTCCTGCAGCGCCATGGCGCCCTCGAAGGTGTAGAACTCGTGGACGCTCTTGCGCCACACCTCGGGATCGTCCATGCCCGGCGTCTGGTCGGGTCGAGGAGTCGTGCCGGAGGCGATGATCAGGTAGTCGTAGGGCAGCGTCTGGCCGTCAGTGAGGTGAACGACGTTCGCCTCGGCATCTACACGATCCACCTCGGACCGGATCCGTGTCACACCCTCAGGGATGAAGCGATCCGTCAGCTCCATCGTCTCTTCGGCGGTGTAGGCGCCGAAGGGAAGGAACAGATAGCCGGGCTGGTAGTGGTGAATGTCGCTCGGCTCAACAACGGTGATCTCCCACTCGTCCTTGGGCAGCCGTGGGCGCAATTTGTTGATAGCCATAGTGCCCGCGGTGCCAGCACCGAGCACGAGTAGCCGCTTCATGATGTTCTCCTTTCGGCTACCGCAGCAGCAATGCGCGGTAGTGCGGCGAGGGTTGATTCACGCCCGAACTCATCGAGCACGAACAGGTCTGTGGATGTGTCTCCCAGTGGAGCGACTCCACCGACGACCACGAGACCGACGAGGCGGTCGAAGTCGCGGATAAAGGCGGCGGCACACTCGAAGCCGAGGGGCCCGGGCAGGAAGCGAGGGACGAAGTCGGTCCGTTCGGCCAGCACCCGCCACTCACGTAGGCACGCCTGCGTCGCGTCGGTCCCTGCCGCAACGAGGCGGGGGCACGGATTTTGCACCGGAATGATCGGGTTGCCGGTCAGATCGGTGACGACCACGGTGACGCCCAGGAGGTCGGCGGCGACGCCGGCCGCAGCTGCTGCCACCGCCGGATCGAGTCCGGTGCCGACTCCGACTACTGCCTCGCTGGGGAACCGCCACTGCCGACCGACCTTGCGAGCCGGGAGTCGGCCATCGCTGGCCATGCGGTAGACGGTGGAGACATCGATGCCCAACAGGCGACCGACCTCGTCGGCGCTCAACATTCGGGAGGACAAGCGCGCGGAGCCCGAGAGCGGCTGCACTGTCCGCTCCTGCACTGGCTGCACTGTCGTCATGTATTCAGGCTATGCCTGCTCATGCCGCCTTCTGCAGGTCGAGAAGACCCGTCTTGCCCTGCCGTTATGCCCGCCCCGCGAGGACCTAAGTCCCGCTCATATCCCTCGGTGAGTTCGGGACTGGCGAGAGTGTGTGATCAGTGGTCAACGCGGCGACGCCCTGCAAAGGCACGTCCCAACGTGACCTCGTCGGCGTACTCAAGGTCACCGCCGACCGGCAGCCCACTGGCCAACCGGGTCACGGTCAGCCCCAACGGTGACAGCATGCGGGCGAGGTAGGTCGCCGTCGCTTCACCTTCGAGGTTGGGGTCGGTGGCAATGATGACCTCGGTGACGTGACCATCGGCGAGGCGCTGCATGAGTTCGCGCACGCGCAGGTCGTCTGGTCCGACACCGTCAATGGGACTGATCGCTCCGCCGAGGACGTGGTAGCGACCGCGGTATTCCCCGGTGCGCTCGATGGCAATGACATCCTTGGACTCCTCCACCACGCACAGGCTGGTGGGGTCGCGACGCGGGTCGCGGCAGATGCGGCACTCATCGTCCTCGGTTACGTGTCCGCAGCGGGAGCAGAAGCGAGCTCGCTCCTTCACCGCGTTCAAGGTGTCCGCGAGGCGTCGAATATCGACCGGGTCTGCCTGCAGGATGTGGAAGGCCAGCCGTTGCGCACTCTTGGGGCCGATGCCCGGCAGGCGGCCGAGTTCATCGATGAGGTCCGCGACTACTCCGTCGTACATCGGCTAGCCCTGCTCAATCTCACCGATGACCGTGGCACCGAGTTCGCGCTTGAGCAACTCCTCACCGGACACCTCGTCATGCTCGTCATCGTCTGGGCTCGGTACATCAATGGCGACGGGGACGTCGGCCGCCGGGTGTTTGCCGGTCGCGACAACGTCGACCTTGACGTCAGCGTGGACGACATCGAGGACGACCAGACGCAGCCGCTCATGATGACCGCTCGACAAGGCGTTGTTGACTTTGGCTTCTTCGGGAATCCCGACGGCGAGAGTGCCGTCCTCGAGCGAGAGCGGAGTGGATTCACTGAACACCATCCACGCCACGCGCGACATGTCCTTGAGCGCCTCAAGGACGGCCGGCCACATGGTGACGATATCGGCGAGACTGCGCGACGACCCCACGGTCGAGGTCGGAGCGGGTGCGGCTTCTGCGAGAGGTGCCGCGGCGGTCACCGTGGACATCGGCGGGGGCGCGGGAGTGCTGGACGTCGTCGACGGACGACGAGGCGGCGGTGGTGGGGTGGGTGCGGGCGGTTCGGCACTACGGGTTGGCATCGGCTCGGGCGCAACACTCGCCGGGGGGTTCGCGGCCTCGTCCATGCTCGGTTCCGTGACCGGCTCGCTCACCGTCGACGGTGGCGTCGCCTGGCGGCGCGGGAGGTCGCCGACCCCGCGCTCGAGTCGATCGAGCCGCACAGCAAGGCCACGGGGAGAGTCATCGGCTCCGGGGAGCAACAGTCGGGCAGCAAGCAACTCCAACTGCAAGCGCGGTGCCGTCGCGCCCTTGAGATCGGACAGCCCGTCACTGACCAGATCCGCGGCCCGCGACAACTCCGGCAACGTGAAGTCACTGACCTGCGTCCGCATCGCCTCGATCTCGGCGTCGGGCGCGTCCAAGAGGGCGAGCGCTTCGTCGGCCGGTACGGCAGCGAGGACGATGAGGTTGCGCAGTCGCTGCAGCAGATCCGTGGCGAACCGGCGAGGGTCGTGCCCGGCATCAACGACGCGTTCGATGACCGAGAAGAGCCGGGCACCTTCCCCTGAGGAGATGGCGGCCACGGTCTCATCGAGAAGTGCCGCGTCGGTCACCCCCAACTGCGCGGCGACGTCCTCGTGCGTGAGCCCCTCTGGTCCCGCCCCAGCGATGAGTTGGCCAAGGATTGACAGGGCATCTCGCACACTGCCGGCCGCAGCGCGAGCGACAAGGGCTAATGCCGCGGGATCAGCGGGAATTCCTTCGGCCTCGCACACCTGAGCGAGGTGCTGTTGCAGGACCCGCGCGGGAACAAGTCGAAATGTGTAATTGAAGGTGCGCGACCGAATCGTCGAGAGAACCTTGTCGACCTCGGTCGTCGCAAAGATGAAACGCACATGCTCGGGGGGTTCCTCGACGAGCTTGAGCAGAGCATTGAATCCCGCCGTCGACACCATGTGAGCCTCATCGACGATGTAGACCTTGTACCGCGAGGACACGGGGGCGAACATGGCTCGCTCGCGGAGCTCGCGCGTATCGTCAACACCGCCGTGGCTCGCTGCGTCAAGTTCGATGACGTCGATCGATCCCGGCCCATTCGGGGCGAGGTCCAGGCAGCTTTGGCATTCACCGCAGGGATCGGGTGTCGGACCCTGAGCACAGTTCAACGAACGCGCCAGGATTCGCGCGGTTGAGGTCTTGCCACATCCACGGGGACCGGACAGCAGGTAGGCGTGATGCATCCGATCCTGGGAAAGCGCCCTCGACAGTGGCACGGTGACGTGCTCCTGACCCACCACTTCGGACAGCCGCCCGGGACGGTAGGTGCGGTAGAGGGCGGTAGACACGACGGTCACCCTAGCCCCCGAGGCCGACGGCGCCGGACGAACGGGACCCCTCGCGCACCCGATAGAGCCTGCCGACCCTTGCTGCCTTCCGGCCCTGGGGGATTGAGCGGGATACCGCCACGCGAGGGGTCGACCGCGAGTCTACGCCAGCGGTGCTGAACGTCCCGACCCCGCGTGCTGTGATCCAGCGACAGCGGCGGCATACCGCGACACAGAAAGACCCGGGAACCCACCTGGGGTTCCCGGGCCATCCGTGGCGCGGAGGATAGGGGATTTGAACCCCTGAGGGATTGCTCCCAACACGCTTTCCAAGCGTGCGCCCTAGGCCACTAGGCGAATCCTCCGCCGCCGAGGGTACCTGCCAGCAGCGCGGAGCCGACCACAAGGTCCGAGACGTCCGGCAACGACACCCCTCAGCCACGTGCCGCATTCGGACGGCATCGACACCTACACTGGTCGAAACCCTGGGGGGCTCTGCGACGTCCTACGTGCGCTGGCCGGTACCGGGCCGCAGATCGAGGAGGATCTACCCCATGAGCGTCCCCAGCAACGGGCCACGACCCAGCCATCGCCATCGGCGGCGGCAGAGTCCGGTGGTTGCCGTGATCCTGGTGGTCGTCGGCATGGTCATCCTCTTCGGCGCGGGCTACGGCCTCTCGCGCATCATCCAGGGCGCTTCGTCCGATGCCGGTGGCAGCGAAGCCTCACCCACCGCGACCGCGAGCAGCTCGACGACCGGCCCCGAGCCGGAGCCGTGCGTCACCGTGACGGTGACTCCCGGCGCCGGATTACCCAGCCCCGCGCAGGTGACCACCAACGTGTACAACGCCACCGACCGTGCGGGCCTTGCCGCCAGCACCGCTGAGGAACTCCAACTGCGTGGCTTTGTCATCGGCGCTATCGACAACGACCCACTATCAAAGACGATCACCGGTGTCGCGGAATTGCGTCACGGGCCGTCGGGTGAGTCCGCGGCCAAACTCCTCGCGTTCTACCTTCCCGGCGCCGAGCTCGTGGACGACGGTCGACAGGACGCGACGGTCGACACCGTGCTTGGCGCGGCGTACACGTCGGTTGCACCGCAGTCCGAGGTTGATGCCGCGCTGGCGGCGCCGTCGCCGTCTCCTTCGGGTCCCGGGTGCTCACCGTCAGCCACGCCGTCCACGGCGGCCACCGAGCCTTCGACCCCTGAGGCCACGCCCGCCGCCTCGGAGTAAGCCTTTCAGGGAACGACGACTCCGATCAGCGGAGTGATCGCGCTGCCGCCCTGGAACGGGTTGCTCAACTCGACAGCCACGAAGAACAGCACACCGTAGACGGCAGCCATGACGGCAATAAGCACAATGTTGAGGCGTCGTCGCGTTGGCTGGAAGATCGTAGTCATCGCCAGGCTGACAACGCCGAGGAAGATCGTGACCCCCAGGAGGCCCACCGCGTTCGGACTTGGCACCGCCCCGAGGCGATCCGTGGCCGACATGAACATGTCGTCGACCGAGCCGGTCAGCGTCGACCAGAGCGGACTTTGATCGGCTCCCAGGCTGAGACTGCGGCCGAGCGCAGCGGTCACTTCAGCAGCGGCGCTACTCTGCAGCGAATAGGCGGAGAGGGCGTCAGCTCGCTCCATGAGCGGCCACTCGTCATTCGCAACGACGCTGCCATAACTCTCGAGGGATGCGACGAGATCATCTCTGCCCACGGCTGCCGGCAACTGGCTGGCGGCAGCCATCGCGCGGTAGTAGTACTGCGCCTCCTCGTGCGTTGCAGCGTCCGCATCCCGGTATCCCCCGATGAACTGGCTCACGGTGAAACCGAAGAGGAAGACGAATCCCAGACTCGTCACCTGGATGATTCGGCCGCTGAGGTGATGAGCCGCGGGCGGAGAGGGGCTTGAGTCGGTCTCATCCTTCTCGGGCTCTTGCGCCAGGGACACGATCTGACCGTGAAACAGCCACACGAGCGCGACGCTGATCCCCGCCGTCACGATCACCGAGAGGATCAACTGCACCGCGGTGGGCACGCTCAGGGCGTAGTCAGCGTACGACCCGGGGTCAGGATGCCAGAGGTTCTCGCCGCGGCAACGACTTATCGGCACGGATGGACTGACTCACCGTCAAGGCAAACTTCCCTGATCGGCGTACGCGCCGGTCCCCCCTCACTAACCTTCACTCCGACAGGAGGGGACATGTCGACGTCAAGCAATCCGCGATCCGCCTGGGTCGTCGCCTTGAGCGCCGCCACCCTCGGCGTGATCTACGGCTACGACGGTTCCAACATCGCGGGCGCTCAGTTGTACTTTGCCGAGTACTTCGGGCTGCCCGGCGACGGGGGAACGATCGAGACGATCGTGACTGCCGTGGTGTACGGCGAGCTCGTCGGAGCACTTGCGGGTGGCTTCATCATCAACCGCTTTGGCCGACGCCCCACCATCATCGCCGTCGCCTTCGGGTACGTCGTCTTCTGTCTCGCGAGTGCCTTCTCCGTCTCGCCCCTCATGCTGGGTGTCTCGCGGGTCCTGCTCGGCCTCACCATCGGCATCTCGTTGATTGCCGTACCGGTCTTCGTCGCCGAGTCAGTGCCAGCCCGCATCCGCGGTGCGACGCTCGTCGCCTACCAGGTGGCGGCGGTGGTGGGCATCATCATCGGCTATCTCGCCGCACTGGCCCTGAGCGGGCTGAGTGGCTCGCTGAACTGGCGGCTCATGCTCGGCCTGGCCGCCGTACCCGCGCTCCTGCTCATACCCGCACTCCTTCGTCTGCCCGAGACTGCCCGCTGGCTCATGCTCAAGGGACGAGTGGATGAGGCACGCGTGTCACTGGAGCGAACAGATCCCGACGCCGATATCGACGCCGAACTCGCCGACATGCAGGCTGCCATCACCGGCGAACGCGGGGGGCGCATCCGCGAGATGCTGCGCAAGCCCTACCTGCGCGCCACGGTCTTCGTTGTCGGCCTGGGATTCTTCATTCAGATCACCGGTATCAACGCCACGGTGGCCTACGGCCCGAAGATCTTCCAGGCAATGGGCGTGGACACCAATACCGAGTCAATCCTCATGTCGACCCTGGTTCAAGCGATCGCGCTGATCGCCGTGCTTGCTTCGATGACGGTGGTGGACCGCTGGGGTCGCCGACCCATCCTCCTCACGGGCATCGCCATCATGATCGTGTCGCAACTGGCGATGGTCGTCACCTTTGCCACGCAGGATGGCGAGACCTTCACCACGGCACAGATTGCACTGGGATTCGCGGGGCTGGCCGGGATCAACATCGGTTTCGTCTTCGGCTTTGGGGCGCTCGTGTGGGTGTATTCCAGCGAGAGCTTCCCCGCTCGACTCCGTGGCTACGGGTCAAGCGCCATGCTCGGCTCGGACCTGCTGGCCAATATCATCATCGTGCAGTTCTTCCTCACCGTGCTCAACACCATCGGCGGGGCATGGTCCTTCACCCTGTTCGCTATCCTCGCCGGACTTGCCTGGATCTTCGTGTGGCGTCTCGCACCGGAGACCCGCGGACGTGAACTCGAGGAGATCCAGGGCTACTGGGAGAACGGCGGCTCATGGCCGACCGAGGCGAAGGAGGCACGCTGATGCTGCGCGCGGGGGTAGATCTCGGCGGCACCAAGATCCAAAGCGTCATCGTCGACCCCGCGGGTGAGGTGCTCGGCCAGAATAGAATTCCCACCCCGCAAGATCACGGCTCCGCCGGCGTCATCACCGCGATGGTCTCGTCCGTGCACGCTGCGCTCGCCGACGCCAACGCGGGCCTGAGCGACGTGCTCGGTGTCGGGGTCGGCGCGCCGGGGCAAATCGACCATGAGGCGGGCACCGTCAGCCACGCGGGCAACCTCCCGGACTGGCTCGGCACCGTCGCCGTCGCCGGCCCCATGCGTGAGGCTCTCGGCGTGCCCATTGAACTTGCCAACGACGTCCAGGTGGGCGTCATGGCGGAGTCTCGACTTGGCGCGGGACGTCCCTACTCCTCCATGCTCGGCATCTTCTGCGGCACCGGCGTGGGCGGCGGCATCGTCATCAACGACGCCCTGTGGCTCGGGCGTGGGGCGGCAGGCGAGGTGGGCCACATGGTGGTCATGCCGGACGGTGCACCGTGCCCGTGCGGTCGCCGCGGTTGCCTTGAGGCGTACGCCGGCCGCTCGGCGATGGAGCAGGAGGCTCGGCGACGCGTCGACCGGGGCAAGCACACAAAGCTGTTCACCATCATGCAGAAGAAGGGGCGGACCCGGCTCTCGAGCGGCGTGTGGGCCAAGGCACTGGACAAGGGTGACCACATGGCCAATGACCTCATCGACCGCGCTGTGTGGGCCCTCGGCCTTGCGAGTGCGAGCGCGGTCAACCTGCTCGATGTTGAGGCCGTCGTCATCGGTGGGGGCTTGGGGTGTCGACTCGGTACGCCGTTCGCCGATCGCATTCGCGCGGCGATGATCCCGCATCTGATCCTTCCGGAGAAGGCGCCGCAGGTGCTCAGCGCTGCGCTCGGTGATCTCGGTGGCGCCATGGGTGCGGCGCTGCGGGTGGAGCACACGGTGCCGCCTCCCGGCGAGATCGGCGTGGTCACGGAGGAGGACTGACATGGTCGAGCGCGGGGCGACCATGGCGGCCGAGATTGCCGAGCAGCCTCGGTCTCTTGAGCGGCTCCTGCGCGAGGGACGTGAGCAGTTCGCCGCGGCTTGCCGACTCATCGAGCAGGCCGACCCGCGATTCGTCCTCCTCGCCGCGCGAGGGACATCCGATCACGCAGCGCTCTATGCCAAATACCTCATCGAAACGCGGCTTGGCCTGCCCGCCGGACTGGTGTCAGCGTCGACGCTGACGGTCTACGGATCTGAGCCGCGGTACGACGGAGTCTTGTGGATCGCGCTGAGCCAATCGGGCGGCTCGCCGGACCTGGTCGAGTCCACCGAGAGTGCGCGATCCGCGGGCGCCACGACGATCGCGATGACCAACGCTGCCGGATCTCCCCTGGCTCAGGTGGCCGACCTGCACATCGACGTGATGGCCGGACCGGAGCGGGCGGTCGCGGCCACCAAGAGCTACACGAGCGAACTACTCGCCTCCTGGCTGCTCATCAACGCGTGGGCAGGCGGTGACGGAATCCCGGCGATGGCGCTGCCCGAGCATGCGCAGGCCGTGGTGGAGCAGGGCGCCGGACTCGAGGTGGCCCCGCGCTACCGGTTCGTCGAGCGCTTGGTGACCACGGGTCGCGGATTTGCCTACCCCACCGCTCGGGAGGCCGCCCTCAAGCTCATGGAGACGTCGTACCTGGCGGCGCATGCCTTCTCCAGTGCCGATCTCATGCACGGCCCCCTCGCGATGATCGACGAGGACCGACCCGTCATCGCCGTCGTACCCTTCGGGGCAGGTGGTGCAGCCATGCAACCGGTGCTCGATCGTCTGGGTGAACGCGGTGCCGACCTGCTGGTCGAGGGCGATATCTCGCGTGCGCCGAACGCGGCCGCGCACATCCCACTCCCCGACGACGTGGCCGAGGACCTCGCGCCGGTGCTACAGATCATTCCGCTTCAGCAGTTGGCCTACGCGATGGCCATCGCCCGAGGCTACGACCCGGATGCCCCGCGTGGGCTGCGCAAGGTGACCGAAACCCTCTAGACCTCGCGCGCGGGAGTGCACACTCGGCGAGGTTGAGGGGCTAGATCCACTTGCCGGCGCGCATCACGCGATCGACATCGAGGTCCTCGTCGAGAAGCACCAGATCCGCACGCTTGCCCACCTCGATCACGCCGCGATCGGTGAGCCCGAGTACCGCTGCTGGCGTAGTCGACGCTGCGCGCACCGCCCCGGCCAGAGGCCGGCCAGCCAGGGACACCGTGCGGCGGAGCGCACGATCCATGGTCAGGGTGCTCCCCGCCAACGATCCGCTGCTCGCAAGCCTCGCCACGCCGTCGCGGACGCGGACATCGAGATCCCCGATCCGGTAGTCACCGTCGCCAGCACCCGCGGCGGCCATCGCATCGGTGACGAGCACACCACGACCCTCCGCCGCGGCGAGCGCGAGGTCGACGACGTCCGGCTCCACGTGGACCCCGTCGGCAATGATCTCCGGCCAGATTCGCTCGTCCGACAGCAGCGCTCCCACCGGTCCGGCAGCGCGGTGAAGCAGCGGCGGCATCGCGTTGAACAGGTGCGTCGCGACGGTTGCGCCCGCATCGATCGCCGCCCGCGTGATGTCAGCATCCGCCGCCGTGTGCCCCACAGCAGCACGTGCACCGAAAGCAACGACACGCCTGATCGACTCGATGGCTCCCGGCAGTTCGGGGGCGATCGTCACCATCGCAATCCGACCCTCGCCCACCTCGAGGATTCGGGACACCTCGTCAGGCTCGGGCGGCCGCAGCGTGGCTGGATCATGTGCCCCGCAGTAGCGCTCGGAGATCCACGGCCCCTCAAGGTGGATTCCATGGAGCGTTCCGTCGTCCACGAACGGCAGGAGCGCTCGGATCTGCCGCTCCAGATCGTCGTACGTCGCTGACACAAGGCTGGCATTCATCGTCGTCGTGCCGTGGCGTCGGTGCGTGAACACCGCGCGATCGATCTGCTCGGGATTGGCCGAGGTGAACTCACCCCGGCCGCCACCATGGCAATGGATGTCGACGAAGCCGGGCACGATGAGTCCTGCGGGGATCGCGAGTGCGTCGTCCGGTCGACCAACGCCGACCTCAGCGATGTGTTGGCCTTCGAGCCTGACCCAGCCACGCTGCGCGGGGGTGCCGTCCCCCCTGAGCAACTCCCCCGACAGCGTCACACCCATGCCGATGAATCTAAAGCACTGCGGTGGGTAGGGTCGGGGAGATTGCTGCTACGACGACCATTGACGAAGGGTGACCATGCCATCCCTGGCCGACTACCCCACCTATCCGCTCCTGTTCGGACCGTCACCGGTCCACCCACTGGAGCGCATGACCGCCGAGCTGGGGGGAGCTTCGGTCTGGGCCAAGCGCGAGGACTGCAATAGCGGTATCGCCTTTGGCGGCAACAAGACCCGCAAGTTGGAATACCTGGTTGCGGACGCGCTGGCGCAGGGCTGCGACACCCTCGTCTCCATCGGCGGGGTTCAGTCCAACCACACCCGCCAGGTCGCCGCCGTTGCTGCACGCGCGGGCTTGAAGTGCGTCCTCATCCAGGAGAGCTGGGTCGACTGGCCGGACGCCGTCTACGACAAGGTCGGCAACATCCTGCTGAGCCGTCTCGCGGGCGCCGACGTACGCCTGGTCAAAGCAGAGTTCGGCATCGGCTTCAAGGAGAGTTGGGAGCAGGCGATCGCCGAGATCGAGGCTTCCGGTGGCAAGCCCTACGCGATTCCCGCGGGAGCATCCGACCATCCGCTCGGCGGTATGGGGTTCGCCCGCTGGGCTTATGAGTTGGCCGAGCAGGAGGCCGAACTCGGTGTCTTCTTCGACACCATCATCGTCAACTCCGTCACCGGATCGACCCAGGCGGGCATGATCGCGGGCTTCGCGGTCTTGGAGCAGGAGGGTGCGCGACCGCGTCGCGTGCTCGGCGTCGATGGATCGGCCAAGCCGGTCGAGACGCGCGAGCAAGTCGCACGCATCGCCGCCGACACTGCCGCGAAGATTGGCCTGCAGCGTGACATCACGCTCGACGATGTTGAGTTGGACGAACGGTTCCACGCGGGCATCTATGGCATCCCCGATGACACGACCATCGCCGCCATGAAGCAGGCCGCGCGACTCGAGGGCATGATCACCGACCCCGTCTACGAAGGGAAGTCGATGGCGGCCCTGCTGCACATGGTCCAGACGCGGGAGATCGACCCCAATTCCACCGTGCTCTTCGCCCACCTCGGCGGCCAACCGGCACTCAATGGCTACAGCGCGCTCTTCAGCTGATGACTCGCCTACGCTGATCTCGTGACGACGCCTCCGCCGATGCCCGAAGGGTGGTACGACGACCCGTTCACCGACCACCTGCAGCGCTTCTGGACCGGTGAATCCTGGACCAAGGAGACGCGTCCACGTCCGGGAGCCGTGCCACCTGCTCCACCGCCGCCGCTCCCACCGCCCGCGGGAGTCGGGACTCCCGCACAGGGCGTGGGCGAGGGGCCGAGGGTCATCAACTACCTCGTGCCATCCATCATCGCGCTGCTGTGTTGCGCCTGGCCGCTGGCGATCCCCGCCCTGATCTTCTCGATCCGCACCAATTCGGCGATGGCGGCCGGGGATGTCGAAGCCGCCCGGACGAACTCGAACCGTGCGCGCTTCTGGCTCATCTTGTCGGCCGCGCTCGGGATCGTCGTATGGATCTACATCAGTTATGTGCTGGCCACGACCGACGTTCCCATCGATCAGGGCAACCTCACCCCGTTCGGCGCGTGATCAGCCGCAGAGGGACTTGATCAGCGGGACCGGATCCTCATAGCCACCGGACCAGCCGTTGGGGCGCACCTCGAGGTGCAGGTGCACCGCACCCGGTGAGCCCGTGTCACCCATGTAGCCGATGAGCTGACCAGCCTTGACCGAGTCGCCGTAGCCGACGGTGATCGAATCGAAGTGACCGTAGAAGTACATGCCGCGCGAACCGGTGATGTCGAGGATCATCGCGCCGTTGCTCTGGTAGCCCGAGCGCGTGACCGTCCCGGAGTCGATCGCGTAGATCGGCTCACCGCGTGACCCCATGAGATCCAGGCCCGCGTGCGAGCGCCCACCCGGACGGGCCGCGCCGAGGCCGTCCCCGTAGTAGAAGTTGGCGACCGGGCAGAACAGACCCTTACCGTTGCCACCAGCCCCGCCGGAGGAGCTACCGCCGCCGGAGTTGCCGGAGGATGACGATGAGCCACCACCGGAGTTGCCCCCGGAGTTCTTGTCCTTGGACTTGTTCTTGCTGTTGTCCTTCACGCCGGGGCCGAAGACCGTGCCGTAGGCCTCGTGGGCCGCGGCTGTCTTGGCGGCGAGTTCGGAGCCGAGAGCCGCCCACGTGTAAGTCGCGATAACGCCGGTCGTGGGGATGCCGTTGTCGGCCTGGAACTGACGCACGGCCTTGTCGGTCTTGGGTCCGAAGTAGCCGGTCGCGGGTGAGACACCGAGAGCGCGTTGTACGACGGCGACTGATTCGCCACTGTCGGTCTGCTCAAGGACCGGCGGCTCAGCGGAGGTGGTCGCAGCCCGGGCGGTCTTTGCCTTCTTGGGCTGCTCGGCGGGAGTCTCCTGGATCGCCGCAGGCTCACCGTCGACGTAGCCGTCCGGCTGGGCGACGGCTTGAAGCGCCTCATCGACCGTGTCACTGCCGAGGGTCGCCCAGGTAAAGGTCGCGATCTGTCCGGTGGCAGGCAGGCCCACGGATTCCTGGTACTCGACGACCGCCTGGTGCGTCTTGGGACCGAAGTAGCCGGTGGGCTCGACGTCGAGCATGCGCTGGACGATGGCGACGACATCGCCGTAGTCACCCTCGCTCACCACCGGGAGCTCCTCGGCAGGGAGTGCCGAATCTTCCGCGGAAGATTCCGGCGCGGCCGCGGCGGTCTCCTCATCAGCCGGTGCTTCCTTGGCTGCCGGGGCGTCGGTCGTCGTGGACGCGGGGGCGGAGCTTTGGGTGGGAGCAGCTGACGGCGTAGCAGCCGCCGAGTCCTCGATGCCGATCTCCGCGGCGATGCGCTCGTTGAGGGCGGCGGCCGGGTCGGCTCCGACGACGGGAGCCTCGGAGCTCACAGCCCCGGCATCGCTGGCGCGAAGGATGACCGGGGTCATCAGAGCGGCCGCGACGAGGGCAAGCGCGGTGGTTACGGTGATGGTCAGGCGTCGGCGCCGGAGCTCGGCGGCCTCGCGGGCTCGCTGCTCACGGCGGGCCGCCCGCCGCGCCTCATGCCGGGCCTGGCGTTCGGCGTCTGGGCTGTACTCGCTCCACATAGACATGGGAACATAACAGGAAGGTCACGACTCTGTCACATCCGCCTCATAAGCCACGTTGGTGCTTGACTGCCTCATGCCTATCCATCCACCTCACGTATCGGCGTCCGTCGTCGTGGTCGGAGCCGGCTTCGCTGGCCTCGCCGCGGCGATGCGACTCGTCGATGCTGGGGCTCAGGTGACGGTCCTGGAGGCCCGCGACCGAGTCGGCGGCCGCGTCTGGAGCGACCGACTGCACGGCCACACCGTCATCGAGCGCGGGGCCGAGTTCATCCTCGACGGGTACGACGTCATGCGGCAGTGGCTCGATCGCTTCAACCTGGCCCTCGTCGAGACGGGCATGTCGTACTACGTGCGCGAGCCACGCGGTGTCGACGACGTGACCACCGACGACATGGCGCGCGGTGCCCGACTACTGGCGCAACTCCCACGGCACTCTGGTGACAGCGTGGCCGATCTGCTCGAACGCGCACCGCTGTCACCGGGTGTCTCAGCAGCGATTCGATCTCGCATCGAGGTGTCAAGCGCCTACGTCGCCAGTGATCTGAATCCGGAAGTCATCGACCACATCGCCTCCCTGGAACCTCTACCGAGTTGGCGCGTGAGTGGCGGCAACCAATCGCTCGCCCTTGCGATGGCCGACACCCTCGGCGATCGGGTGCGCTTGCGCACCCCGGTGACGTCGATCCGGTGCGATGACGAAACGGTGAGCGTCGAAACTGAGGATGCGCCATGGCATGCGGACTACGTCATTCTGACCGTGCCGATGCCGATCCTCGCCGATCTCCCCATCGACCCTCCGCTGCCCACCGACGTACGAGAGGCCATGGAGCGTCAGGCCATGGGTATCGCCGCGAAGTGTCACATCCCTTTGGCGGCCGATGCCCCCACATCGGCAGTTCTCAGCGTTCCCGAACGGATGTGGTGCTGGACCGCCGAGGACAGTCCCGGACGGGTCGCGCCGGTGCTCAACTCGTTCGCCGGGACCTTCGAGGCGGTGAGTTCGCTCGACGACGGGTCCGGGGGTCAGTGGGCCAGACGGTTGGCTGACCTGCGACCAGACCTCCCACTCGAGATCTCCGACGCGGTCCTCACGACATGGCATGACGACCCGTGGTCCAGGGGCGCCTACTCGGCCCCCACCACGCACGCCAGGGTCGAGGACCCGACGATCATGTCTCGCCCGTTTGGCCGCTTATACATCGCTGGCGAGCACACCGCAGGTGAATGGTCCGGACTGATGGAAGGTGCACTTCGGAGCGGAATGCGTGCCGCCGACGAGGTTCTGCACAGCACCCTGACCTACTTGCACGCCCGACGTCGTTGAGATTCACGGGATGGCTCCATTGCGGGGGAGGTCAGCTGTTCTCAGCCCTGTGAGAGCGTGCGCGCCAGGCCGACCACGCTCCGGTCGCCCAGAGAGCCCACACCACGAGAACCGGCTGCATGAACAGGCGAATGAATCGCGCCGCGTCAGAGTCCAGACCAAAGGCGCTGCGCCCCTCGATGAACTGCCAGATGTTGCCGGGGAAGACGATCACGAAGAAGGCAGCCACGACCCACCCGAGGATCGGCACCCAGCGACCCCGAACTACGACGAGTGCAAGTCCGAGCGCCAACTCGACCACGCCGGAGACCGCGACGACCGCCTCGGGCGCAGGCATCCACGGCGGGACCTGGGCGAGGAACTCGTCGGCGGCGACGAAGTGACCCACTCCCGCGATGAGAAAGACGGCAGCCAAGCCAAGGCGAGCGACCAGCAACATGCCTCCACGCTTCCACGGCGTGCCGTCCGCGGCGAGTCGAGGTGGGTCCGGCATCACCGCGGCTTCCCCAATTCCGGGCATTGTGAACATACAGATGGGGACACCCCTGCGGGTGTCCCCATCTGTCTGGCGGTGGCGGTGGGATTTGAACCCACGGTGGAGTTGCCCCCACACACGCTTTCGAGGCGTGCTCCTTTGGCCGCTCGGACACGCCACCGCCGAAGAGGGTACACACTCCGCGGGCTGCGGCTTCAACGGCGTCGGGCGAAGAACTCCCTGACAACCGCCCCGCACTCCTCGGCTAGGACCCCGCCTACCACCTCCGGGCGATGGGTGAGTCGGCGATCCCGGAGCAGGTCCCACGTGGAGCCAGCCGCGCCGTAGTCCGGATTCCACGCACCGAAGACGACTCGGTCGACCCGTGCGAGAGCCGCAGCACCTGCGCACATGGGACACGGCTCCAAGGTCACGACCAGCGTGCATCCCGACAGGTGTGTGTCACCTCGGGTAAGCGCCGCCTCCCGAAGCACTACGACCTCGGCGTGGGCGGTCGGATCGGTCAGCTCCTCGCGTCGATTGGTCGACGCGCACACCGCTTCGCCGGCAGGATCGAGAAGCACAGCACCGACGGGGACGTCCTCCCCATCGGTCAAGAGTGACTTCCGGGCGTACTCCAACGCCACGCCCATGGCCGCGACATCGTCGGGACGGAACTGCATCGAACTATCGGTCGAGCGCGTCGAGCATCTCGGCAAACTGATCGCCGAACCCGAGTCGGGCCGCGATGGAGGCCACCTGCTCATCGGGATAGATATCGGGGTCGTCGAGGATGAGTTCCATGTCGGTGATCGGCATACCGAGATCGCTGAGCAACCCCATGTCACCGACCGGCTCGATCTCATCGACCTCGTCATCGTCGGGCAGGTCAACGCCGATCATGTCGACGGCGGCTTCGGCAATCGGCCAGTCCAACGCTGCTCCGATATCCGAGAGCAGAATCCGCGCTGACCCCTCGGGCATCACCCGCACGACGAGGAAGAAGTCCTCCTCGGCGACGAGAATCCCGACTGCTCCGCCATCCGCGACGAGTTGCCGCAGGGTGCCGACGAGCCGGTCCATGGACTCGGTCGCCCCCGGCGGAAGTTCGGCGAGTGACCACCGGCCACCCTCGCGCCAGGCCGCGACAGCGAGGTCGATGCTGCCCTCGTCTTCCATCGCTACCTCCTGGCGTCCGTCGCTTCTTGCTGAATGGTGACACGACCAAGCCACTTCGTGAGACCGGATTGCCCCGATACGCTGACACCATGCGCACACTCGTTATCGACCACCCGCTCGTCGCCCACAAGCTCACCACCCTGCGTGATGAGACAACCGACTCGGCGACCTTCCGGCAATTGGTCGGTGAACTGGTCGCGCTGCTCGCCTATGAGGCCACCCGCGAGTTGCGCGTCGTCCCCGTGGAGATCGCCACGCCCGTGGCGCCCACCACCGGCGTTCACATCGCGCGGCCTCGACCGTTGGTCGTGCCGATCTTGCGGGCCGGCCTGGGCATGCTCGACGGCATGACCCACCTGATGCCCACGGCGGAGGTGGGCTTCCTCGGGATGGTGCGCGACGAGACCTCCCTCGTGGCCTCGACGTACGCCGACCGAATTCCCCACGGCTTGGAGGGCCGGCAGGTGTTCGTCCTCGATCCAATGCTCGCTACCGGCGGGACCCTCGTGGCGGCCATCGACCTGCTCCTTGCGCGCGGAGCCAGCGATGTCACTGCCATCTGCCTGCTCGCCGCCCCGGAAGGTCTGCAGCGCCTGGAGGAGGCCTACGCCAATCGACCCGTGGACGTCACCGTGGTTACCGCAGCGGTTGACGAGTGCCTGAACGACAAGGGCTACATCGTGCCCGGCCTCGGTGATGCGGGCGACCGCCTCTATGGCGTGGTCTAGGGCGTCCCACTCCACCTTCCGTCATTCTTCGCTACCGGCCCATCACCGGTAGCGTGATCGGATGCGCAGTCCCCTCGCCTACATCCGTGGCATCCGTCGCCCCGAGGCCTTTCACGGGGACGGGGTTGAGAAGGACTTCTTCGAGGGCTGGTACGTCAAGGTCGTCGATGCCGCGCAGGACGCCCGCTGGGCCTTCATCCCCGGTGTCTTCCGTGGCCGCGATGGTGACGCGATCACGGACGAGGCCTTCGTCCAGGTCCTCGATGGCGCGACGGGCAATTCCTGGTACCACCGCTACGACGTGAGCGAGTTCAGCGCCTCACCCGACGATTTCGACGTCCGAGTGGGACCCAACACCTTCGGTCGCTCCGGCCTGCACATCGATCTCCCCCACGTCACAGGCGACATTGCGTTCACGACACCGTTCGATCCCTGGCCCATCACGTGGCGACGTCCGGGAATCATGGGTCCGTATGCCTGGGCCCCGCTCATGGAGTGCTACCACGGGATCGTCTCCTTCGGCCACGGTCTCGAGGGTTCACTCATGGCCGACGGTGCGGTTCAGGACTTCAGCGGCGGCCGCGGCTACATCGAAAAGGATTGGGGCCGGGCTTTCCCCGCGGGTTATGTCTGGCTGCACTCCAACCATCTCGATGGTGAGCCGGACGCCTCTCTCATCGCTTCCGTTGCCATCATCCCCTGGTTGCGATCGTCCTTTCGTGGCTTCATCGTCGGCCTACGGATCCGCGGCAAGCTCCATGCGTGGTCGACGTACAACGGATCACGTGAGCACCGACTCGAGATTGATGAGTCCCACGTCCGTTGGAGCCTCTACGGACCGTCCGGTCTACTTGAGATGACCGCCGAGCGCACGCGCGGTGGTCTGCTGCACGCACCCATCCGCACGCGCATGCATGAGCGTGTTGAGGAGACGCTGGACGCCACCGTGCACGTGCGCGTCACCGCCCCGAATGGCCGGGTCGTGGTCGACACCGTCGCGACGAGCGCAGGCCTCGAGGTGCACGGCGACCTGGCAAGACTCCTCGCCGTGGGCACCCGCTGAAGTCAGAACGGGTTGTCGTCATCGCGTGAAGCAAGGATCTGTGCGACCACGCGCATCATCATCGCTGCTGCGAGGAAGAGCCCGCCGAAGCCGATAATCCGCATCGGGTTGGCGACCGTGTCATTGCCCGCCATGCCCGCCGCGATCAGCAGGAGGCCGGACCCCAACAAGCCCACGACACCGACGACGGTGAAGAGCACCCGGTTGACCCAGTGCTCCATACGGCTGCCGTCGGGGCCCTCGAAGCGATCGACGCGCATCGTGAACCGACCGGAGCGCGCTTGGAGGGCGAGGTCCTCGGTCAACTGCGGCATCGACCTCAGGGCAGGCAGGGCCCGCACCAGTTCCTTGGCCAGTTGATCGCGCGGATTGAGCTCGGACTCCTGGACGATCCGACCCATCCGCGCCTGCGCCGCAGGCCCCATGCGGAACGTCGGATCAACCGAACGCAAAGTCCCATCAAGGGTGAGGATCGCGCGGGCCAGCAGGGTTAGCGCAGGAGGTGCCCCCACACCGTGCCGGTTGAGCACGCGAATGATCTGCGTGATCGCGGCCGGGTCGAAGCCTCCGCCCTGCACGTTGGTGAGCACGACGCCGATATCGAACTCCAGGGACGCGATGTCCAGACTCTCGCCCTCGTGCCCGGCGATCCGGCGTACCGCTCGCGCGAGAATCGACGGATCACGCATGGTGAAGCCGATCGCCATCTGCTGAAGGCCCTCGAGCGTGACCGGGTCGATCATCCCGACCGAGCCGAAATCGATAAACCACAGCGTGCCCTCGCGGTCGATGAGCACATTCCCCGGATGAGGATCAGCGTGATAAATCCCGTCGCCGAGCACCTGTGCGAGGAAGGAGTCCGTCAGGTGATTGGCGAGCTCGATCCTGGGCACCCCTGTTGCTTGCACCGCCGCCGCATCAGATACCGGCTGGCCGACGACCTCGTCCATCACGAGGAGCCGCTGCGTCGTGAGGTCTCGGTAGATCTCGGGGAGGGCAACGCCGACGTCCTCGGCTCGCGTGGCCCGCATGAGAGCGTTGTTGGATGCCTCGCGGGTGAAGTCCAACTCATCGCGGATTCCCGCGACGAGTTCCCGTGCGATACGCACCGCGCCCATGCGTCGGGCCTGGTCCGATCGCCGCTCAACCTTGCGTGCCGCCCACACCAGGACACGGCCGTCGATGTCCACGCTCTGCTCGATCCCCGGACGCTGCACCTTAACGATCACGCGACGACCGTCCAGGAGTGTGGCGCGGTGCGTCACACCGATGGAAGCGGCAGCTAGCGGTCGATCGTCAAACTCGCTGAACACCTCGTTGATGGGCATGCGCAGTTCCGACTCGACAACCGAACGCACAACCTCCGGTGGCAGGCCCGGAACGGACGTCCGCAATTCGCTGAGCTCATCGATGAACGTCGCCGGCAGTAGGTCGTCGCGGGTTGACGCGATCTGACCGAACTTCACCAGCATCCCGCCGGCTTCCTCGATCGTCTCGCGCACAGCATGTGCGGTCTCCGGGGTGACCAACTCAGCGCGGGAGGTCAATCGGCGGCCGATAAGACCGTTCTTGCGCGCGACCCGGGTGATCTGGAGGAGCCGCCTGGTCACCTCGATGCGGACTCGCAGAGCCGCCAGCGGTCGGCGACGACGCCGGCCTTGGCGCGGACGCATCATGGCGTCGATCACCAAACTGGCCACCAACGACACGATGAGGGCGTACGTCACCCACCCGACGCCCAGCTGCAACGTGACAAACGGGTCCCCCTCGATATCCAGTTCGACGTTGCCCTGAATCTGCACCGCAAGCAGGACGGCACCACCGACGAATCCCGCGATCCCGGCTGCCAGTGAACGGATGCGTCCTCGACGGACATCCAGAATCCGGCCCGCGAGCCAGCCCATAAAGAGGGACACGAGGAAGATAAAGAGCAGGACGACGAGGAAGTCCCAGATCGAGCCGTCGCTGGTGATCATGGCTCCATGCTGTCAGAGTCCGCGTCACCGGGACCGCCGTTGGGCTGTTCCCGAACCCAAGCCTCGAAGGCCGCCACGGCCGTTGGCAGGGTGGGGTAGAAGCGGTCGAGACCAATCTCTTGGGCCACCCCGTGTCGCTCCATCTCAGTCACGAGCTCAGACTTGGCACGTACCACCGCCAACACCACATCGTGCCGTCGGCAGCGATCGACAAGAGCCCGGAGTGCATCGAGGCCGGTGAGATCCACCTCGATGATCCCCTCCACGTTCAGCAGCAACCAGCGGGCCGCGGGCTCGGAGTCCTGCACGGCCTGCCACGCGCGCCGCTGGAAGTCCTCAGCGTCGGCAAAGAACAGTGGTGAGTCATAGCGGAAGACGACGAGCCCCGGGATTTGCCGGGCATGCGGGTAGTCGCCTACGTCGTGCCAGCCCGGAACGCCTGCGGGTTGACCCAGCACGGCGGCGTGCGGTCGCGCGACCCGCAGCAGGAGGTCGACAACGGAAAGGCCAACCGCAATGAGAATGCCGTAGAGGACGTCGACGAGGAGAACGCCGAGGGTGGCGGAGACCGCGAGGAGGAATTCACGCAGGCGGAAGTGCAGCAGGCGACGGAACTCGCCCAAGTCCACCAGCCGCGTCGCCGCGTAGATGACGACACCACCCAGAGCCGCAACAGGGAAGGCGGCGAGCACTCCGCCGAAGACGAGGATGACGGCGATGACGGCGGCTGAGGCGACCAGGGTGTGTAGTTGTGTCCGCGCACCCGCCGCCTCGGCCACGGCAACACGACTGGCACTTGAACTCACCGGATAGCCGCGAACCGCCGAGACGGCCACATTCGCCAGACCGAGGGCGAGGAGTTCCTGGTTGTTGTCGACTCGGTGCCCGTTGTGTCGACTGAAGGCGCGCGCCGTCAACATGTTGTCGGCGTAGGCGACGACGAGAACGCCGAGGGCGGGCAGGATCAGGCTCCGAACATCCGACAGGGAGAGGCTGGACCACCCCAGGCTGGGGAGGTCCGACGGCACTCGTCCGATGGTCGTGATGTCAATTCCCGCACGCTCAACCAGCACGGTCGCCACAGCGGCGAGAAGGACGACGACGAGGACAACCGGTACGCGCGGCAGGCGGGGGGCGAGGACGAGGAGCAGGACCGCGACGATCACGCCCAGGGTTGCGTCGGGCACGTTGATCATGGACCAGTCGGCGCTGAACCAGGATCGGATTTGCTGGATGAGCGTGTCGCCAGCACTGTCGACGCCGGTCAGCCGTTCTATCTGGCTCACGATCATGATCACCGCGATGCCGGCCATGTAGCCCACGAGCACGGGCCGGGACAGCAGATCAGCGATCACGCCCGCGCGCACGGCCCAGGCCACCAGTGCCAGTACACCCACCATGAGTGCCAGGAGTGCCGCCAGTGAGGCGTAGCGGATCGGGTCACCGGCCGCGAGCGGTCCGAGCGTCGCCGCAGTGAGGAGCGCTGTCGTGGACTCCGGGCCCACCGAGAGAAGCCGGGAGGTCCCAAAGAGCGCGTACACGGTCATGGCCACCACAACCGCCCAGAGGCCAATCTGCGGAGGAAGTCCCGCGAGCGCCGTGTAGGCCATGACCTGCGGCACGAGGTAGGCGACCAGCGTGACGCCACCGATCACATCGCCGCGAAGGTGCGCGCGGTCGTAGTGCCGGAAGGTCTGCAACCCCGGCACCAACTGCGCGACCGACGACACCACTCCCCAACGGTAGGACACGCTTGTGACCAGACTCACGAACTTCGCGGCCTCTCTTCGGCCAGGCGACACCGCCGGGCAGCATGGAGGAGATCGGGGCGCAACATCCCCGTGGAATACCTAACAAGGCCGGTCCACCCATCACCGGCACGAGGAGGAACAGTGTTCGGCTACACCCCTGCTGAGCGCACCACAACCGCCACCCCGGTCACCCTGTCCGGGACCTGGTTCGGCCGCATGGGCCTGCGCCCCTACGAGCTTCTCCGACCTACTGTCCCGGTGGAGCCGACGCCGCTGTCCGGACGGCGTGAACCCCTGCCTACCCGCCGCATCGCGGCGTAGTCCGACGAGCCACAAGCGTTACCCTCAGGTGTGACAGGGCTGCTGCGGACCTACCTTCGCCCACACCGGGCGGTGCTCGCCCTCATCGCGGCGCTCTTGATCGTTCAGGCTCTCGCGAACCTACTGCTGCCAAGTCTCAACGCGGACATCATCAACGACGGTGTCGTCACCGGCGACATCGGCTACATCGTCCGCACGGGCATCGTCATGCTCGCGGTTTCGGTCGCCTTGGGCGCCGCGTCCATCGTCGCTGTCTACTTCAGCGCACGGACGGCGATGCGCGTCGGCCGGCAACTGCGCTCTGACCTCTTCCGTCGCGTCGAATCCCTCTCCCTCAGCCAGATGAACGACATCGGCGTTCCCTCACTCATCACCCGGAACACGAACGACGTTCAACAGGTGCAGATGCTCATCCTCGTGGGACTGACGATGATGGTGCTCGCACCCATCATGGCCGTAGGCGCCATCATCATGGCCATCCGCGAGAACGTCCAACTGTCGCTGCTGCTGCTCGTCGTGATTCCCCTAATGCTGGTTGTCATCGGCGCAATGGTCGTGCGGGCGATTCCCCTCTTCCGCTCGATGCAAATCAAGATCGATCGCGTCAACCTTGTCCTCCGGGAGAATCTCACCGGCATACGCGTCATCCGCGCCTTCAATCGCACGCGGGCGGAGGAGTTCCGTTTCGAGGACGCCAACGATGACCTGACTCGCACCGCCTTGAAGGTCACGCGGCTCTTCGCCCTGGTCTTTCCGATACTCATGCTCATCATGAACCTGTCATCGGTCGCGGTTCTGTGGTTCGGCGGCCACCTCATCTCCGATGGCAGCATGCCGATTGGCAACCTCACCGCGTTCCTTGCCTACATCCTGCAGATTCTCTTCTCGGTGATGATGGCCGTGATGACGTTGATGATGGTGCCCCGTGCTGCGGCGTCATCGGATCGCATCATGGAGGTCCTCAACACCACACCGGCGCTCACCGATCCCGTCGATCCCGTCACCGCATTCACCGCGCCGACCGGTCTTGTCCGCGTCCAGGAGGCGGAGTTCTCCTACCCCGGGGCTGAGCAGCCGGTCCTTGAAGGCATCGACGTCACCTTCTTGCCCGGCACCACCACCGCCATCGTGGGTGGCACGGGATCGGGCAAGACGACGCTGGTCAATCTGCTCCCCCGGCTCGCCGATGTCACGGCGGGTCGTGTGACGCTCGGTGGCGTCGACGTCCGCGACCTGCCGCAGGAGTCCCTGTGGCAGCACTTCGGACTCGTGCCCCAGAGGGCCTTCCTCTTCAGCGGCACGATCGCGACCAACATGCGCTTCGGTGCCCCGCACGCGACGGACGCCGATATCTGGTCTGCCCTCGAGATCGCGCAGGCCGCTGAGTTCGTCCGGACCCTGCCCGAGGGTCTCGATGCGCCCGTCGACCAGGGCGGCGCCAACTTCTCCGGCGGACAACGACAGCGGCTTGCCATCGCACGCGCCATCGTCCGTCGGCCGGACATCTACATCTTCGACGACAGTTTCTCGGCCCTGGACTACGCCACCGACGCCCGCTTGCGCGTGGCACTGGCGCGTTCCGTGGGTGAGGCGACAGTCATCGTCGTCGCGCAACGCGTCAGCACCATCACGGGGGCGGACCAGATCGTGGTTCTCGACTACGGCCGTATCGTGGGAATCGGAACGCACGACGAGCTACTCGAACGCTGCGAGACGTACCGACAGATCGTCGACTCCCAGGCGCAAGCAGGCGTGCGATGACCACGCAACGCCCCGAGATCACGCCGGCTCGCCGCGGTCCCTTCGGCGGTAGTGGCGGACCCGGCATGGGTATGACCCCATCGATGGAGAAGGCCCACGACTTCCGTGCATCGATCCGTCGACTGCTTGGCCTCCTGCACCCTGAGCGGAGCGTCGTCCTCGTCGTCCTAGCCCTCGGGTCGGTGAGTGTCTTCCTCATGGTTCTTGGGCCGAAGATCCTCGGCAATGCCACCAACGTCATCTTCGACGGGGTGATCTCCCAGCAGATCCCCGCGGGCACCACCCAGGAGCAGGCTGTCGCACAGTTGCAGGCGTCCGGCCAGGGGCAACTTGCCGAACTGGTCGCGTCGCTCACTCTGACGCCCGGGGCGGGTGTCGACTTCTCGCTGCTCGCCCGGTGGCTCGCGCTCGCGGTGGTCGTCTACGCACTCGGCTCGATCCTTTCCTGGGCGCAGAACTACCTCATGGCCGGCGTCACTGCGCGCACGATGTACCGCCTGCGCGAGCAGGTCGACACCAAGTTGGGCCGTCTACCCCTTAAGTACTTCGACTCCACGCCGCGCGGTGACCTACTCAGCCGCGTCACCAACGACATCGACAACATCTCGATGACGCTGCAGCAGACCCTGACCCAACTCATCACCGCCGTGCTCACGGTCATCGGCGTCCTCGCCATGATGCTGTGGATCAGTCCCCTGCTGGCGATCATCTCGATCCTCACTGTTCCAGCGACGCTCGGTGCCACGGTGCTCATCGCTCGACGGTCCAAGCCGCATTTCGTTGAGCAGTGGCGTTGGACGGGGGCGTTGAACTCGACCGTGGAGGAGACGTACACCGGCCACGAGATCGTCCGGGTCTTCGGCTATCGAGAGCGTGCCTACGAGACGTTCGAGGACTCGAATGAGCGGATGTACCAGGCGAGCTACCGCGCCCAGTTCATCTCCGGCATGATCCAGCCCGCGTCCATGTTCATCGCCAACCTCAACTATGTCGCCATCGCGGTCTTCGGCGGTCTGCGCGTAGCCAGCGGTCAGATGTCACTCGGCGACGTCCAGGCCTTCATCCAGTACTCCCGTCAATTCACCATGCCCATCACGCAGATCGCGAGCGTGACGAACCTGCTTCAGTCTGGTGCGGCATCAGCGGAGCGCGTCTTCGCCCTCCTGGACGAACCTGAGCAATCCCCTGATCCGGTTGATCCCGCTACGATTCCCGCGCCCGCGCGCCGGGTCGACTTCGAGGATGTCGATTTCCGCTACCTGCCGGACAAGCCGCTCATCGAGGACCTCACCTTCCATGCGCACCCTGGGCAGACGGTCGCCATCGTTGGCCCCACCGGTGCCGGCAAGACCACCTTGGTCAATCTCCTCATGCGCTTCTATGACATCGACGGGGGCCGGATCCTCATCGATGGCGTGGATACCCGGCATGCGACACGTGAAGATGTGCGCGGTTGCTTCGGCATGGTGCTCCAGGACACCTGGCTCTTTGAGGGCACCGTCTACGACAACATCGCCTACGGTGCCGCCGATCCCACGCCGGAGGAGGTGCATCGCGCCGCCCGGGCCACGTTCGCCGAGCACTTCATTCAGACCCTGCCCGAGGGCTTCGAGACCCGCCTCACCGAACAGGGCGCCAACATCAGTGCCGGTGAACGCCAATTGCTCACCATCGCCCGGGCCTTCCTCGCCGACCCGGCGATCTTGATCCTTGACGAGGCCACCAGCTCGGTGGACACCCGAACGGAGATCCTGTTGCAGCGGGCCATGGCCGAGCTTCGGAAGGGCCGCACCAGCTTTGTCATCGCCCATCGACTGTCGACCATCCGCGACGCCGACCTCATCTTGGTCATGGAGAACGGTCGGATCGTCGAGAAGGGGTCCCACGAGGAACTCATGACCGCCGCAGGCGCCTACCGCGACCTCTACGAAAGCCAATTCACCGCGTCTTTCGAATAGCCCGCACTAGCCACGCGCGTGCTGCCAGGGCAGGGTGGGGGCATGAGTCGGACACCCCTGTCGCCGCGGACCTGGCGCCCACCCACGGACGCTGGCCTTCGCGGGCCCTTCACCGCCAATACGGCGCTCGCGCATGTCGAGGTCTATCCCGTCCCCGGAGCAGGCGCCGAGGATGTTGCCGTCGCGGAAGACGGGACCCTCTATACCGGCACGAAAGAGGGCTATCTCTTGCGCATCTCTCCCGACGGCCGCCATGTGGAGCGGTTCGCCCAGACCGGTGGGCGCCCCCTCGGCATCGAAGTTCATCCCGACGGCGCCATCATCGTGTGCGACGCACACCGCGGGCTGCTGCGCGTCGACACCACCAATGGCGACATCACCGTGCTCGTCGACTCCGTTGATGGTGTCCCCATGAAATTCACGAACAACTGTGACATCGCGACAGACGGTTCGATCTACTTCAGCGACTCGTCCCGGGTCTTCGGCATTGACGAGTTCAAGGGTGATCTCCTCGCGCACACGGGGTCAGGACGCCTCCTGCGGCACAACACGGATGGTTCGGTCGATCAACTCTTGGATGGTCTCGACTTCGCCAACGGTGTGGCCCTCGCCCCCGATGACTCCTTCGTCCTCGTCGCGGAGACCGGTGGATACCGCGTAACTCGACTCGACCTCACCGGCCCCTCCTCAGGTCAGCGCTCCGTCATCATCGACAACCTTCCAGGCCTGCCGGACAACATGTCCACGGGGGAGGGTGGTGTCTTCTGGATGGCTCTCCCGTCGACCCGCAATGCCCTGCTCGACCGATTGCTGCCCCGGCCCGGCTTCCTGCGCAAGGCAGTCTGGGCCCTGCCCGACAGCCTTCAGCCCGAGGCTAACCGCATCACTTGGGTGGTCGGGATCGACGGTGAAGGTCAGGTCCTCCACAACCTGCAGGGTCCGGGCACCGACTACCACTACGTCACCGGAGTGCGCGAGCACCAGGGGCGTCTCTACCTCGGGAGCCTCGTGGAACCCGGAGTCGGTGTGGTGGATTCGCCCGTGTGACACACGGCGGCAACACGCAGGTGCTAGGACTACCACGTGACAACCGCGACCGGGGTGACGCCGTACGACGAGATGTACGACGACGGGACCCCCCGCGAACGACAGGACGAACTCCATCGAGTCCTGTCCGGGATGACCACGGACGAACTCCATGATCGAGCGCGACTACGCGACGCCTACCTCGATCGCAACGGCATCACCTTTACCCTCGGCGAGCGCGAGCGGCCACTGCCGATGGACCTCATTCCGCGGGTCATCACTCCCTCGGAGTGGTCGACGATCGAGGCCGGGGTCGTCCAGCGAATCCAAGCGCTGGAGACCTTCCTCGCGGATGTCTACGGAGCCGGTCAGGTGCTCGCGGACGGCATCGTCCCACGACGGCTAGTCACCACCTCCACACACTTCCATCGCCAAGCCTGGGGGATCACTCCACCCAATGGCGTGCGAATCCACGTGTCCGGTATCGACCTCATTCGCGATGAGGCCGGGCAGTTCCGCGTGCTCGAGGACAACCTTCGCAATCCCTCGGGAGTCTCCTACGTGCTCCAAAATCGGCGGACTCTTGCACACGTGCTGCCCGAGGTCTTCGCCGGGCACGTCGTACGCCCCGTCGCGGAGTATCCGGAGCGTCTTGAGGCGGCTCTGCGTTTGGCGGCTCCCGTGAGCGATCCGGTGGTCGTCGTTCTCACTCCCGGAGTACACAACTCCGCCCACTATGAGCACGCCTTCCTCGCGCGCCACATGGGCGTCGAGCTCGTCGAGGGGCGTGACCTGTATTGCCGCGACGACCGCGTATGGATGCGCACAACTCTCGGTCCGCGCCAGGTCGATGTCATCTACCGGCGCATCGACGACGACTTTCTCGATCCGGTGCACCTCCGCGCTGACAGCGTCCTCGGAGTGCCAGGGATACTCAATGCGGCGCGTGCTGGCAATGTCACGATCGCGAATGCGGTGGGCAACGGTGTCGCGGATGACAAGGCGATCTATCCCTACATCCCCGCACTGATCGAGTACTACCTCGGGGCAGATCCGATCCTGCCGAACGTCGACACCCACGACCTCGCTGATCTAGAGTTGCGCGCCTGGGTCTTCGATCACATCGAGTCGATGGTGGTGAAGCCCAGTGACGCGTCCGGCGGCTACGGCCTTCTCATGGGGCCGTCCGCTTCGGAGAAGGACATCTCGAGCACCCGGGCCGCGGTGGAAGCCGACCCGCGCGGATGGATCGCGCAGCCGGTCGTGACGTTTTCCACCTGCCCCACGGTGGTCGACGGTGGCGTGATCGAACCCCGCCATGTCGATCTGCGACCCTTCGCGGTCAACGACGGCAATGAGATCTACGTCCTGCCCGGCGGTCTCACGCGAGTGGCGCTGCCGGCCGGCAGCCTGGTGGTGAACTCCAGCCAGGGTGGTGGCTCCAAGGACACGTGGGTCCTCGACACCGGTCTGCCCGAACACCGACCCCGACCACGGCCGGTGCCGCGAGTCGCGGTCGACGCCGACCTTCCGGCGAGGAGCGAAGCCCCTCGAACGCACGACGAACGACTGCAGCAGCAGGAGCGGCAACAGCAGCAGTGCGGTTCGGAGTCAGCATGCTGAGCCGCATTGCCGAGTCCTTCTTCTGGATCGGCCGATACGTCGAGCGCGCCCATGCCACCGCCCGACTACTCGCCGAGCACCACCAACTCATGGTGGAGGAGTCGAGCGTGCCGGAGCCCATCGCCTGCCAACTTCTCCTTGATGCGCTTTCGCTGCCCGATGCCGAGACGACGACAGGCGCAGCGCTCGTCCGCCAGGTCACCGGGGAGGCAGGACGTTCGGCCACTGTCGCGGGTGCCGTGGCGGCCGCCCGAGAGAACGCGCGAGCAGTTCGCGACGTCCTGCCCACCGAGGTCTTCGAGGCCCTGAACGCCGCGCACCTGTCGGTGGTGCGCGGCTTGGCACTCATGGATAGTCCCGGTGCCGCTTTGCACCGGGTGGTCGAGCGCCTGCTCGTGGTGCACGGCGTTATCGCCTGGGCGATGCCGCGCGATGAGTCCTACCAGTTCTTCGTCCTTGGCCGCTCGCTCGAGCGCATTGACATGACCGCTCGATTGCTCGCGGTCCAGCACGACCGCTTCTGGCCCGAAACCGGTCCGGTCGCCACGCTTCGCTCGGCGGCCGCACACTCCGCCTATCTCCGTCGTGGCGCTGTTGACGGTGACGGGGTCCGCGAGTTCCTCGTCCTCGATCGCGATTTCCCACGCTCCATGCGTCGCAGCGCCATGGAGGCGGAGGATGCCGTTCGCCAACTCCTCAGCCTCGGCGCCGGTGGCGGGACAGCCCTGCTTCGTGAGGTCGGCATGCTCCGCTCGCGCTTGGAGTTCGCCGTGCACCCGACGCCCGAGGTGGTCGATCATCTCGCGGAGGAGGCCCGCGTCTCGGCGATGGTGGCCTCGGACACCGCGGACGCCTCTTTCTTCCGGCAGTCCGGCACAGTCGTGTGGAGTCACTGATGTCCCCCGTCAACGAGCCCGGATCCGGCCGACGTTTGCACATCCGGCATAGCACCGGATACCGCTACACGGGACCGGTCGAGGCGAGCTTCAACGAGGTCCGTATGACTCCGGAGAGTCGCGAGGGCCAGTACCTCATCGCCCACTCGCTGCACGTGGTCCCCAATGCTGCCGTCTCCTCGTACGTCGACTACTGGGGAGCCCATGTGGAGTCGTTCGACGTACACGAACTCCACCAGCAACTCGAAATAGTGTCGGAGAGCACGGTGGACACGGCCGCGACCCGCGAGATCGACAAGTCCGTCTCGTGGGAGGCGGTCCTTGACCCCGGGGTCCAGGACCGATGGGGTGAGTACCTCGTCCCCACGCGGTACGTCGACCTGCGCATTGACGACGATGAGCGCGGAGCGCTGGCGGCGATCCTGCGACGCGAGTCCACTCCCCACGAGGCGGTGCTCCGCCTCGTCGAGGCCGTCGAGGAACGTCTCTCCTATTCGCCGGGCACCACCTCGGTCTACACGACCGCCGGCGAGGCGTGGGCCGCCGAACACGGTGTCTGCCAGGACTTCACCCACGCCACCTTGTCGTTGCTGAGAAGCCTGCGGATTCCGGGACGCTACGTCAGCGGCTACCTGCACACCGTGGACGAAGCTCCCGGTCAGACCGTGCTCGGCGAGAGCCACGCTTGGGTTGAATACTGGGATGGCGACTGGCACAGCGTGGACCCCACGAACAACCGGGAGGTCGGCCCGGCGCACGTGACGGTCGCTCGTGGGCGCGACTACGCGGACGTGCCTCCACTCAAGGGCATCTACGCGGGTGGTGCCAGTGAGGCGCTCGGCGTCGTGGTGGAGATCACCCAGCAGTAGGAGTCGCGATAATCGACTCGTCGGCTACGCCTCGAGTTCGGGGTGCACGTCGTCGACCACCTCGCCCTTCGCGCCGGCCAGCCACCCCACAAGGCGTAGGCCGTATCCCACCGATGGACCGATCAGGAAAGCGAACAGGAGGGTGCCGACGCCCACAGTGCCGCCAAGCAACCAGCCGACCGCCAGGACCGCCACCTCGATCCCGAGACGCACGGGCGTCACGGCGATGCCGGTCCGCAGGTGGATGCCGGTCATCAGTCCGTCGCGCGGCCCCGGACCAAGGTTGGTCGTCAGGTACAGGCCGCTGCCGATGCCGACGAGCGCGATACCGGCGAGCACCTGACCGATGCGCCAGCCGAGCCCCTCCGGATTCGGCAGTACGCCGATCATCACCTGCAGCGCGGTGGCGATCACCACGGCGTTGGCGATCGTCCCGAGACCGGGGCGCTCCCGCAGGGGGATCCACATGAGGAGGACCGCAACACTGGTGAGGAATGTCGCGACACCGATGCCAAGGCCGGTACGCAGTGACAGGCCCTGGGCGAAGACGGTCCAGGGAGCGTTGCCCAACGTCGCGTCCACCAACATGGCTTCACCGGTGCCGAAGAGCCACAGGCCAAGGATGAGGACCACGAAGGTGACCGGACCGGTGCGCCAGCGCGAACCTTCCACCCGCCATCGAGTGCGCGGAATGGTTCGCGACGGGACGAGTCGCTGCCACAGGGTCACTGGGCGACTGTAGGGGTGAGGGTGCACGGGCTCGCGACCCGGTGGTGCAAGGACTAGATCAGTCGATGACGGCGCGGCGCGGACCCCCGCCCCAGGTCAGGTAGTTCCAGCCCCAGTCCGCGATGACACTCGCCCGGTTGCGCCCACCGGCAAGGTAGGCGACGTGCAGGGCCAGCCAAGCCAGCCAGGCGGCCGTGCCATGGAGTCGCTTGCCGCCCGGAGTCTCGACGACGGCGCGACGCCGGCCGATGGTCGCCATCTGACCTTTGTCCGTGTAGGCGAACGGCGAGAGGAGGCGACCCTCTGACTGTGCCGTGATGTTGCGGGCCACATGGCGGCCCTGCTGCATCGCCACCGGGGCGACCATCGGCAGCACGGTGCCGTCCGCCGTGAACGCGGCCGTGTCCCCGGCCACCCACACGTCCGGAACTCCAGGCACCTTGAGGAACTCATCGACGATGACGCGTCGTGACGGTCCGGTGGCCGCAAGGTCGGACCACAACTCGGGCGCGGCGACGCCTGCCGACCAAATCACCGTTCCCGCGTGGAGGATCTCACCGGACTTCAGGTGCACGTCCCGCTCGTACATGCGGTCAACGGCGCAGTCGAGTTTGACGGTGACGCCAAGCTCCTCAAGCTCCTCGCGGGCATGCTCGCTGGATGCCGGGGTGAACGACGGAAGCAGGCGCGGGCCCGCCTCAACGAGCGTGACGCCGGCGTAGCGGGCGATCTGCGGGTACTCACGGGCCAGGCCGCGTTGAAGTTCCGCGACCGCGCCACTGACTTCGACACCGGTGGGGCCACCGCCCACGACCAGGACGAGGAGCACCTCGCGCGGGAGTCGGCCCTCTTGAACCTCCTCGTAGTTGGTCAGGAGGCGCTGCTTGATGGCCCGAGCCTGGGCGATGTCTTTCATCTGGAGGGCGTTCTCTTCCACCCCGGGAATCCCGAACGTCGTGCCGACGCTGCCGGTGGCGATGACGAGTTGGTCGTACTCCAGTCGTTGCCCGTCGTAGAGCAACACCTGGTGCTTGCGCGGATCAACCCGCACGACCTCTCCCCGCACGAAGGTGATGCCGGGAATCGCCGCCCGAACTGGGTAGGCAATGTCGTCCTCGGGAAGGCCGCCGGTGGCCACCTGGTAGAGCAAAGGACTGAAGAGTTGATAGGGGTGACGGTCAACCAACGTCACGGCCATGCCCGGGGTTTGACGCAAGATCTTGGCCGCCTCGAGGCCGGCGAAGCCTGCTCCGACGATGACGACGCGGGTGGTTCGAGGCACGACGGAATCCTTGCATGCGCGATCAGGACGGCGACGCGGGGCACACCTGGTCGAGCGTCGGCACACCGGCGGCGCCGGCAGCGATCTCGTCGTAGAGACGCGGACACTGTCGGGCTACCTCGTCGCTGAGGGCGGCCACCTCGGCGAGGATGTCGAGCGCTTCCCCGGCACCCGCCGCATCTCGCACCGCCCGAAGTTGGCCCGCGACCTGCTCGTAGGGGCTCAGGGTGGAGGCGGCGCTGGGCGCCTCCGCCAGGCGCGCTCGATCCGCCTCCGTGAGCTCGGGCAACTCGATGCCATGGCGGTGGGCCTGGGCGACGACGATCTCCTCGACGGTGGGCAGATCATCGATGGCGGCGTCCTGCGATGCCGAGAGCGCCCCCCACATGAGCCACCCCACCACGAGGGCGCACAGACCAGCAACCCCGAGGGCGACAACGACAGTGATCCGGGGCACACCCCATAGTGACCCATACACGTTCCGGCACGCATCCGACCTTGCGACTCAAATCGCCCCCTGGGGCGTAGCCTTCCCGCCATGACAGCGCTGAGCCACACGGCTACGAGCAACGACCGACGATGGTGGTCCCTTGTCGGACTGTGCCTCGTCACCGCCCTGGTCTGGATCACGGCCAGTGACATCTCCATCGCCCTGCCGACCATCGCCCGCGAACTCGGCGGATCGATGGACACCATGCAGTGGGCGGTCAACGGCTACTTCCTCGCCGGAGCCCTCATCATCGTGGGTGGGCGGGTCGGCGACATCTTCGGTCGGCGCCTCATCTTCGGGATTGGCACGGCGCTGGTGATCGTCGGTTCCCTGGTCGCCGGTATCGCCAACGGGCCCGCGCTGCTCATTCTTGGGCGCGTCATCGAGGGGGTAGGGGCAGCGGCCATCCTCCCCACCGCCCTGTCGACGATCGCGGTGATCTTCACCGGCAAGCAGCGCGATACCGCTATCGCCGCCTGGATCGCGGTGTGTTGGGGTGCGCAAGCCTTTGGGCCACTCGTCGGCGGTGTCATCGTCGAGACCCTCAACTGGCGCTGGATCTTCTGGATGAACATCCCGATCGGTATCGCCGCCATGGCCCTGGTCTGGTGGGCGACCCCCGAGACTCGCGAGGAGGGCGCAGCGCGCAGCATTGACTTCCCCGGTGTCATCACCCTGGTCGGGGGAATCTTCCTGCTGTCGGTGGCTCTCGTCTTCGCCGACGAGGTCCCGCTGTGGCAGACCGGCGCAACCCTGGCCGCCAGCATCATCCTCATCGTGCTCTTCGTTCTCATTGAACGCCGCGTCGCAAATCCCATCGTGGTGTTGTCGATCTTCCGCAAGCGTCGATTCAACGGCGCGGTCTCGGCCAACCTCATTGCCAACTTTGTCTTCGGCGGCGTGGTCTTTTTCATGGCTCTCTACCTGCAGGTCGTGGAGAACTACGGGCCGATGGAGGCGGGACTGCTCATGCTGCCCGCGACCATCCCCATCCTCATCGTCAATCCACTAGGCAATTGGCTCGGCCGTCGCTTCGGCGCCGCAATCCCGACAGCGGTGGGCATGGCGCTCCTCGCGATCGCCGCTGTCCTGCTGCTCGACCTCGGCGAGAACTACACCGACTTGCTCGCACCCTTTATCCTCATCGGCATCGGCATTGGCTTGCAGATCACGCCCTGCGCTGCGGTCGCCGTTGAGGATCCCGGCGAGGCCGGCGAGGGTGTCGTCTCGGGAGTCTTCAAGGCCTCCTCCATGATCGGCGGGTCGCTCGGCGTGGCTGTTGGCACGGCCGTCTTCCAGTCCGACGCGCGCAACCACCTTGCTGAAGTGCTCGCCGGCGCCAATGTGACCCAGGATCAAATCGGCACGATCATGTCGGTCCTCACCGGCGGGGTGCGTCTCGAAGACGTCGCCCCCGACATCCCCTCGAACGCCCGCGAGATCATCGTCACGGTCTTCGATCAGGCGGTTGGGGCGGCCATGTGGCCTTCGATTGCGGTTTCGGCCATTGGTGTCATCATCGCTGTTGCCCTGTTGCGTGGCCGCGGGCCGGCCCGAGACGGAATCGAGTGATGTCCATGATCGACGTGGGAGATCGCATCCCCGACACAGCCCTGCTCATCGTGGCCGAAGGCGCCCCGACACCGACGACCAGCGGTGAGCTCCTCGGCACAGGCCGGGTGGTGCTCTTCGCGGTTCCGGGTGCCTTCACACCGACGTGCTCCACAGTGCACCTGCCGTCCTACGTCGAGACAGCCGCCGACCTGGCCGCCGCCGGTGTCGACCGGATCGTCTGCCTGTCGGTGAATGACCCGTTCGTCATGGCCGCCTGGGCACGGGCCGAGGCCATTGGCGACGAGATCGTCATGGTCGCCGACGGCAACGCCGAGTTCACCCGAGCCATCGGCATGGACGTTGACGCCTCTCGCGGTGGGATGGGCGTCCGCTCCCGCCGCTACGCGATGGTGCTCAATGACGGGGTCGTGACCAACTTCCTGCCGGAGGAGGACGGCTTCTCCGCCATCGTCAGCACGGGATCCTGCGTGCTCGACGCGATCCGCGTCTAGGTGCTGCCCGCCATCCCCAGTGATCGCGGCGCGGTACCGCTGTAGGCCACGGTGAGGAGTCGCGTAGCTCTGGTGAGCGCCACGTAGAGATCCGTGCCGAGTTTTGCCGCCTCAAGATCGATGAGGTCAGGCTCGACGACAAAAACTATGTCGAACTCGAGGCCCTTGGCCTGCCGCACCGTGAGCACTGAGACATCTGCATCGAGCCGGTCATCTCCATGCCCCACGGTCCCTGGTGGGCACGCGTCGATCACGGCCCGCTCAATCTGATCCTGCTGCGACGGCGCGGTGATCACCGCGATCCGGCCAAAGTCCGCCTCGCCGGTGGCCGCGCGCACAAGCTCGGCCACCTCGCGAATGTCGCTCAGCGCCACGATCCGTGGCGGGTCGCCATCGCGGATCGACTCCAGCGGAGCTGGCTCCCGCCCCGCGATCTGCAGCGCCTCACGCGCAAGTTCCATGATGGGGCGGGGGGTGCGGTAGTTCACCGTAAGATGCTCCACCCGCCACCGGGGCTTGATGCGGTGGCGCGAAGCCGTCACTTCGCGCAAGGCCTGCTCCCACGACTGGGCACCCGCGCGCGTCGCCACCTGGTCGAGGTCCCCCACCACCGTCATGGACAGCGACGGGCAGCGGCGAGCCAGCGTGCGCCACATCATGGGTGAGAGTTCCTGCGCCTCGTCAACGACGATGTGGCCGTAGATCCACTCCCGATCCATCGCGGCACGCTCTGCCACCGAGAGAACCTCGCCGGGGCCGGCATAGCGATCGATGAGTTGGTCAGCGGAGACCCCCCGCGTCCCAGTCATTTCCAGGACCGACTGGGCGTAGTCAAGTTCGGCGCGACGCTCAGCATCGGCCGTCGCCTGCCGGCGCCGGTCGGCCTCATCATCCACTCCGAGACACTCCGCGGCTTCATCGAGCAAGGGCACGTCGGCCGGAGTCCAGGCCGCACCCCGGTTGCGTTGAAGCAGAGCGCGCTCGTCAACGCTGAGATTCGGGGCTGCCTGCGCCAGGCGGTCCGGATCCGCCCACAGATCCGCCAGCAGGCGCTCCGGGGTGACCGGCATCCACGCGAGGTTCACCTCACGCCGTACGTCCGCAGAATCGCGCAGATCCGCGATGAGCGCCTCCCGATGGTCGCCGAGTTCGACGTGCATGGCCTCGGCGAGTTGAGCCGCGAGCATGTCCAGCAAGGTGAGCGCGAATGTTCGTCTCGCGACATTGTGCGGACGGCGCGAGGAGCGCGCCCGGTCTCGGGCCGACTGAACCATCTGCGGTGTCATCGTCAGTTCGATTCCGCCGACATCGAGGATGCGCGGTGCGCTTGGGATCCGCTGACGAGCACGCACCGCACGCGAAATCACGTCGGCCATGACCCGCCGACCCTTGATCTCTGCGATCTCATCGGGCTCCCAGGCACGAGCGTCCACCCCCGGATAGAGCTGCCCGGCCGTGCGCAGCACCGCGGCCGTCTCACCGAGTGCCGGGAGCACCTGACCGATGTAGTGGAGGAATATTCGGTTCGGTCCGACGATGAGCACGCCCGAACGACCGAGCTTCTCGCGATACGTATAGAGGAGGTACGCCGCACGGTGCAGAGCCACTACCGTCTTGCCGCACCCCGGTCCGCCTTCAACGATGAGGACGTCGTCTAGGGGCGACCGCACGATCTGGTCCTGTTCCGCCTGCATGGTGGCGACGATGTCGTGCATGCGCCCGGTCCGTCGGGCTGCGAGTGCCGCCATGAGCACACCACCGCCCTGGACATCGTCGGCCGTGAAGCCCCCCGCTCCATCGGCCAGGGCTCCGAGATCGAGTACGTCATCTTCAAGTGCGGTGACATCGCGGCCGCTGGTCACGATGTGCCGGCGGCGCACAACGCCACGCGGGTCAGCGGCCGTGGCCTGATAGAACGGCTCCGCTGCCGGCGCACGCCAGTCGGTGAGCATGGGCTGCTGTTCATCGTCAGCCAGGCCAAGCCGACCGATGTAGCGCTGCCCACCGTCAGCGAGGTCGAGTCGGCCGAAGCACAGACGGGTTTCGGCTGCCTCAAGCGCTGCAAGTCGATCTGTGTAGAGGCGGACGAAGGCGTCCTGCTCGGTCAGAGCTGCCGGGGTCCCCGCGGTCTGCTCCCGTTGGGCCCGCCGTAGATCGGCTCGGGTCCGCTCTCGCAAGGTGTCGAGTCGGTCATAGAGATGGGAAACAACGGCGCGCTCAGCGTCGAGTTCACGCTCACGGCCTTCCCCCACGATGCCTCCCAGAAATCACGCGAGGATCGATCATGCCGCACGTGCGAGGGGATGGCGCGATGGGGTCCGACTCGGCTCGAAGGTCGGTGGAAAAGCGAGAACTGTGGAAGGCCAATAACTAGGGAAGCGCGAAACTCCGCGCACTCCACTCGGCCCAGTCGAAGTTCCACATGGCCCCGGGGCCTTCATCCCAGTCGACTTCCGGGCCGGTGGTGTGCTGGATCACCGGATCGCCTTCGAAGGCGTTGTTGAAGAACCAGATCCCGTCTTCCATCGACATGTTGGTGCAGCCATGGGAGGTCGAGGCATAGCCGAGGTTGTAGAGGTTCCACGGCGCCGCATGCAGATACTCACCACTCGGTGTCGTGCGCAAGGCATAGGGGACCATGACGTCATACGGCTCGCGCGGTCCCGGGTTGACCATGCGCTTGACCTCGTAGCGCTCCAGGATCGCCTTGATTCCCGAGGTGGTCTCCCACCCCGGCTTGCCCAGGGAGACCGGCACCCTGCGGATGGTGATGCCATCACGCTTGACCTTGCCGATGAGTTTGCTCGACTTCATCTCGAAGGTGAGCGAGCGGCCGATGCGGAACTTCACCAGGGGATCGATGGTCGCGAGGTTGTGCTCGACCCAGCTGAACTTGACCTTGACATCCATATAGGACGGCCAGAACTCCGCGGGACGGAAAGCCATGGTGCGGTCATCGGGCCAACTCCACGCAGCTAGGCCCAGCGGCTTGCTTGTTTCCACGACCGCCGCCTGCTCCAAGAGCGCCTTCTGATCGTCCGGGACGTCGTAGGCAAACTGGATGCGGATGACAATGCCAACACCGTAGAGACCCTTGGCCTCCTCCGGATACACGTCGGACACGTACGCCGGATCGCCATCCCAGTCGAGGACATCGATGTCCGGAGTGTTCAGGCGAACCGGCTCAGCACCGAGTTGCTCCGACGACCACGCGGGGGTGAGGTCCGCCACTGCCTCCTGGACCGGTGAAGCCGGTTCGGCAGAAATCGTGCGCGGGGTGGGCGATGGAGAGGTCGTCGAGGCGACCGCGGCTGACTCGGTGAACGGCGTCGACAGGCCGAAGAAGACTCCGGCCGAGGTGACCATGAGGGCGAGCACCACGAATCCGGAAATCACCGCGACCAAGCGCAGCGATCCCCCCGTCCGGCCCTTTTGGGCGTGTCGACCCGCCACACCGCAATCGTGCCAAACCACCGATGCCGTGTGGCTGTTGGGACCCGCGTGGCGAAGAACTTGTTACCGCACCGTGACCTTGACCCGATGTGTCAGCCTTCTGGCGTGGACGATGAGATTGACCGGCGCCTGGTGACCCTGCTGGCCCGCGATGGACGACTGTCCTACGCCGAACTCGGCCGCGAGGTCGGCATGTCGACGTCGGCGGCTCACCAGCGGGTGCGCCGCCTGGAGCAGCGCGGCATCATCGCCGGCTACCGGGCGGTCATCGATGCCCGGGCGGTCGGCCTCCCACTCACGGCGTTCATCGATCTCACTCCGCTCGACGCCTCCGCACCGGATGACATCCCGGATCGGGTCAGGGGCATCCCCGAGGTCGAGTCGTGCTGGTCAGTGGCCGGAGCAGCGTCCTACGTGCTGCGCGTCCAGGTGGGCGAACCGGCCGACCTCGAGGACCTCCTCGCGCGCATCCGCGCAGCCGCGGCCGTCTCCACCCGCACCACGGTCGTGCTCTCCACGGCATTCGAAGGCCGTCCTCCCGCGGTGTGACCCACGCTTTACGCCGACATCTCCTCCGCAATCGCGGCGACGAACGCGTCGACATCCTCTGGTGTCGTGTCCCACGAACACATCCATCGCACTTCACCGGTCGCCTCATCCCAGGTGTAGAACCGGAAGCGCTCCTGCAATCGTGCGGTGACATCGGCTGGGAGGATCGCGAAGACCGCGTTGGCATCGACCCGGCGGAGGACATCGACTCCGGGTATCTCCCGAACACCACTCGCAAGCCGCTGTGCCATGTGATTGGCATGCGAGGCGTTGCGCAACCACAGGTCATCGCTGAGCAGAGCGGCCAATTGGGCGCTGATGAAGCGCATCTTGCTCGCCAACTGCATGTCGGACTTGCGGACGAAGGGCACCGACTGGGTCAATTCGGGATTCAGCACGACGACAGCCTCGGCACCCATGGCTCCGTTCTTGGTGCCGCCGAAGGACACGGCGTCGACGCCCACGTCGGTCGTGATCGCACGGAGCGGGACGCCCAGCGACGCCGCTGCATTCGCGATGCGAGCGCCATCGAGGTGGACCCACAGTCCGTGCTCGTGGGCGCGCCGTACGAGCGCACCGAGATGCTCGACCGAGTACGCCGTGCCGAGTTCGGATGACTGCGTCACCGACAGTGCGGCCGGCTGCGCCCGGTGCACATCGCCCATGCGGTAGATCTGCGCATCGAGTTCGTCGACGGTGAGCAATCCATCACTGGTCGGGGCCAACCAGAGCTTCAGGCCAGCCACCTTCTCCGGCGCGCCGCCCTCATCCACATGGATGTGCGCGGTGTCGGTGCAGATCACGGCCTCCCAGGACCGGCACATCGACTGCAGGGCTACGACATTGGCGCCGGTGCCGTTGAAGACCGGAAAGACCTCAGCGGACTCGCCGAAGTGGTGCCGCACCAGGTCCCGCAGCCGCGCGGTTTCCCGATCGTCGCCGTACGCGACATCGTGTCCCTCATTCGCAGCCACCATGGCCGCGAGGACCTCCGGGTGGATCCCGGCGTAGTTGTCGCTGGCGAACCCGCGCCACGTCTGGCTCACGTCACTCCTCGGTCAGGTCGACTCGCGCCCCATTGGCGACGGTGTCGCCCTCGAGTATTCCGCGGATGGCCAAACCCAGCGCATCGACATCGGTATAGCCGGGGAAAGCACGGTCAGGCTCGGCAGCCCGCATGTCGGCGGTCACAAGGGCCTTGACGGCAACAATGACCGCGCGGGCGGAGGAGTCTGCGAACGAGTGGGCGAGGCCACCCATCCACGACTCAGCAGCCGCCTTTGCCGTCGCATAGGCGACGTTGCCCGCGGTGGGTCGGTGCGCCGCGGTACTGGAGACCATGACGTAGGCACCCTCGCTCGCCAGCAGGGCCTCGCGGAATCCCACCGACGTGACCCGCAACGTGCCGAAGACGCCGGGCGCGATCGCATTCCAGGCTGCGAGGGCATCGCGGTCCACCGAGGACGAACCCTGCCAGCCGCCCACGAGGTGAATGACGGTGTCCACCCGACCGTAGCGAGCGACGAGGTCATCGCACATCGCGGTCACGGAGTCGATATCCAGCAGGTCAGCGGTCACCGCTTCGCCCCCGATCGCGGCTGCCAGCGTCTGCGCTTTGCTGCTCCCGCGATCCACGACGACCACCTGGTGAGTGGCGGCCAAGGCTCTGGCGACACCTCCGCCACCGATGCCCGCGCCGAGGACGACGGCGACCGGGCGCGTCATGCGGCAGTCCCGGTGATCCCCCGCGTGGACTCGACCGTGTCCGCGAGGGCCTTGCGCAGGGACTCGTAGAAGACGTTGAGCGGGAACTCATCCGGCAGAACGGCGTCAACGGCGGCCCGCGGCTCCTCCGGCAACTCCTGAGCGCCACGGGACCACGTCGACTGCGGGTGCGGCGGCACCAGCGCACTGACGAACTCATAGGCCGCGAGCCAGTGGCCGAGACGGGAACGATCAATGCCTTCGCGATAGAGCCTCTCCACCTCATCGCACAGGTCATTCATCGCCGGTTGCACACCACGCCAATCGACCCGCAGCGTGTTGTCCGTCCATCGGATCACACCGCGACGATGCAGCCAGGCGAAGACGATCTGTCCAGCGAGGCCGTCGTAGTTGCGCACACGATCACCGGTAGTGGGGAAGCGAAACAGTCGATCGAAGAGGATGCCGATGCGCACGTACGGTGCGAGAACGACACCGGACTGCTCGAGCTTCTCAGTCTCCCGGCAGGTCGCCAGGTCGCAGCGGAGCTCCTCCAGGGCGTACATCCAGTAGGGCATTCGCTGCTTGATCATGAAGGGGTCAAAGGGGAGGTCACCGTGGCTGTGCGTCCGGTCATGGACCAGATCCCACAGCACGAAGGTCTCC
>Ga0208542_1000033_pt1 | contig 41921 bp, 38 predicted proteins | sample DEB08_DNA_3_FD_185495 | JGI IMG/M metagenome (GOLD analysis project Ga0208542, IMG submission 185495) | Aqueous microbial communities from the Delaware River and Bay under freshwater to marine salinity gradient to study organic matter... | ecosystem: Environmental > Aquatic > Marine > Coastal ... | reverse complement strand
AAGCCGCGTCCCCTCGGCCCAATCAATCCAAACGCCCTCGGCCTCGCCGGTTTCGTCCGTTCGGTAATGCTTTGCAAAATCCATAATAAACCTCTTGTGTAGGGTTGGTTGGTGGGTGCGCCACCCTACGAAGCGCACCCACCTATCCGGCCAGATTTTTCGGTGTAGGGTCTGGGGTTACTGATTAAACTGCTTAGGTCTGGGTGCGAGAGATGACAATCGTTTTCTCTGCACTACCGGAGCCATGCGACCCACCCGGCTCTGCGGCAAAGTCGAACGAGAGCATTACGTCGCCGTCCAGACCGGGGTTGGTTCCCGGCTCCGTCGTAAAGGCGACCTGCGGCAGGTCGATCAAAAAGCGGTCATCATTGCCCAAGTCGATGGAGAAGGAGAGAGCCTGCTTAGTGAAGTTCTCCCAGTCCGTGTCTAAGGCCCAAGTGTTGTCATCAAGATAGACCGAGAAAGAACCGGTGACCTCGGGACTACCCTGCGGCATACGCGTCCGCTCAAGCGATCCCAAGCCTTTCGCGGGGCGGTTCGGAATTGAAACATTTAGCGACAACTCCATAACATCGTAAGAGACTGCCGTGCCGCCGATCCAGAGCGCACCGAAACCGTCAACCTCGCTCGCCACATCTTCAGAAGCCGCCGCGTTGACGGTCCCGCTACCGGCCTTTGACGATGCCTGTGCGCGGTCCTTGCCGTCGAACGCTATTGAGGCAGTAATAATGCCGCCGGGCGTTTGATTGAGCGAGAAGGCATTGAGCCGCGCACCCGTCATAAGGTGATAGCGGTCGGTCAAGTCTTGGTATTGCTGTTGCAAGGAGTAGCTGTGTTCCGTGCTACCCGACCAAACATAGGACCCTTCCATCGTGATGGAATCCCCTGCCGCCTCATCGGTTAAGGTCGCACCAGTAACGCCCAAGCTATTAGCGGCAATAGTGGAGACCTTAAACCAACCATTGTTCCCTGCGGTCGTGAATCCACTGACGTAAATCCACTGACCTTTGGCAATGTTAGACGCGGTAAAGTCGGTAGACGACGAGGTAAACACATTGCCGGAATTGACTGCGGCTATATCTGTTGCCGCAGAGACCGACGCGCTCGTTGACCAATCTGCGTCCGAGCGAACAGCCGAGCGCATAAAATCGTCGTACGTCTGCGCGGCCAGCTCGAAATCGTAGTTTGCTGTCGGCGAGATGCCGACGCGCTTACTGTCGGCAAGTTGTGCGTCCGAGCGCACCGTCTGCGAGCGCACTGTCTCCACGCCGTACGCCATCGCGCCGCCCGTAATCGGGAAGGCCTCAAAGTCGTTGGATGGCGTTGTCCCCCAAGTAGACTCTCGCGTATAGGAGACTTGTATCTGGTTACTATCTGCCATTATTTTATCCTCTATTATTACGCCATTAGGTCGTATCTGAACGGCGTGTTAATGTTCACTTGATAATACGGGTCGTCTCCCTCGCGCCCAACAGGGACAACGCTTGACGCTTTAAAAACAACGCCACTTATTGTTATACCGCGCAGAGCTGTGCCAACGTCGTCGGCTATTGCCAGAGCAGTATTTGCGCCCTCATCGGTTGGCGTAAACACCTGCACTAAAATATTGCCAACCTGTCTCCATCGTCGGTTACTCGTCCCGCCGATAGATGCTTGTAGCTGTTCGCCCCCCTGCACCCCAATTCGCGCCCATCCTTGATCGGTTGCAGGGTTAAAGTCGTCTAATGGGTCGAACGGCATATTCGGCCACGCTATCGGCACCAAAGGCCGGAGCGTATCCATTTGACCCTTGAAGCGGGTCAAGATCGTGTCATAGGTGTCGGAGAAACTCATAAATCACGCCTTAATGTTATGGCTTGCTGAACCTCTGCAATAGATATAGCGACCATTCCCTGCGGGGCTTGGTCACTCCATGTGCCTGTTTCAAGGCGATTGATATAAGGCAAGTTGTTAGTGATCCAAATATCTTGCCCCTCTTGGGCGTTTCTTAGTATCGCCGCCCCTTTAGCCTTAGCACGACCGGCAACGGCTGACTCCTGCCTCCCTTGCGGTATTTTGTCGGTGTTGGCGTATGAGGTTTCACCAAGCCGGGGCGATGAAAGAGAGACCTGCCAGTTGGCCCGCGCTCGGCCCGTATCGACCGGGGTGCGGTCTACAATGCGCGAGAGTAGGTCAAGGGCCACCGCTCGCTTGACTTGGTTGGCGTTCTCTTGTGCCGCCTCTAATGCTTCGGCAAGTCCAAGACTAAATATTTCAATATTGCGCTCGTTCGACATTAGGCCCGTGTATGTAGGTAATGTATTACGTCCGTCGCTCCGGCTCTTACCGTCTTGACGGCGATCACTTCCAACTTCTTAGAGTCGTCTACGAACTCGTCGCCGGGTTCGGGCGTAAAGTCGCCGTTATCGCCTTTGGCCGCTATGATATATTGCCGGTCTGAGTCCTTGACGACAACGCCGTCCCTCTGCGAGTGCGTGAAGTCGTCAAGGATGCCGTAAACGCTTTGGTTCGTCGTTGCGGTAGACTGCACCTTCCACGGCGTAGCTGAGACGGGAGTCTGCGTGTCTCTGTTTATGTCGTACGTTGTGCCGAGGTTTTTTATGAGCCTCAAGGCCATGTCTGCCTTTGCCGCTGTATTCATTTAAACGCCCTCTAAGCCCTGTCTAAGTCGCCCGTCATCGCGCCGCGCCATGTTCCCAGACCGCCGAGGATACGCATCAGAATGGGCAAATAAGGCTCTACAGAGGCACCAGAGAAATACTCAACGCGCACGGGGCCGACCTGCTCCATTTTAGTATCGCCGCCCCTGTCGTAGTTCTCGTTAAGGGGCTTGCTGATATGTAGTAGGGCAAGCTCACAGGTCGCTTGTCGGACGCGCTCCGGCACGGAGTTGGTCGCTATTGTGCGGTCCTCGTTATCGGTCGCATCTGACCGCGGCCAACTTAGCGACTGTGTTAGGCTGAACACCTCGCCCGTCCACTTAAACATCCCGTCAAGGGTCGTTGTCGCATAACGAAGCGCGCCCTCTTTAACATCAAGTTGCGAGTTCGGCCAGAGTTGAGGGTCGCTGTGGTTCTCAAAGTACGTTGTAGCGTCGGCCACCGATATATAGCTGTCGGCATTGGGGACGACAGAACCGTCCTCTACAATAAGAGCCATTTATTTATCCTCGTCCGCTTTGCTTTCCGACTTTTTGCCGCGGAGTGAAACCCGCTTTTTTGGCTTGGCTTTTTCTTCGCTGTAGCCTTCACCTTTCCAGTATTTTTCCGCATCCGATCCGGCATCAACAACCACCGTCTCGTCACCCTTGTATAGTTCTTTAGTTTCCATCATTGCCCCTAATTTTTAGTGAGGGGCAGAAGTCGCCCCCCTGCCCCTCACTGATAAAATTGGCCCAATCCGAGAGATTAGCCCAACACGCGGGTCAACAAGTCGCCCTGTATAACCTTTGCGCCACAAAGTACGTCAATGCTGATCGTGTCGGTCTTGGTCGAGCCGTCATAATCAAAGACGATACGCAGACCCAAGCCACGGTCGGCAATATACTCAGCGCGAGCCGCGCCCGAGGGTAGTTCCAAAGGAACAACCGCGTAAGACAGCCCGTTGGGATGTCCGGCGATGTTGATCTGGTGGTCGGTCGTCTCAAACGTCAGAGCGGCGTTGTCAGCAACAGCGGCACCCAGACCGGTCTCCTCAATCGTGATAGAGGTTGAGCCGTTGGTCGAAAGGACAACGTGCTGTTTGCTGTCACCCGCAACCGTAAAGACATCACCGGCAACGATCGTATTGCTACCTGTGTCAACGGTCAAGGTCGTCGCACCTGCGGCAAAACCGGCACCATTATTGATGAGGTAGCCCGTCGGTCCGTTGGTGTCGTGCGTGGCGATGTTCTGGTCCATGTAGTAATCCATGCCCAGAATACGGCCCATGCTCGCCTCACGGAGTGCAGAACCATCGTCGCCGCGTTGATCGGCCTGTAAGACCTGCGTGACGTTGCCGAGCATATCCGCTTTCGCTTGGCTGTCGAGTATACACATACGGCCACGCGTCGGCACCTTGAGGTCGTCGAGTTTCTTGACAACGCCAACCATGTCAGCTAATGAGTCGGGCGGGTCTCCGGCAGTCCCAACAAAGTTGGGAATCTGGGAACCCTTACCGAGGATATAGCTGTCGATGCTCTGGGCGATAGCGACAACGGCGGGTTCGAGCAACTGCTGACGGAAGTTTTCGAGGTCGAGCGTCCACTGCTTTGACGTAACGGCAAAGGTTACGTCAAAATGCTTTTCAAGCGTCAAGTCGCGGCTCGATTCGGTCGCGTCTTGCGTTGTGGTCGTGGTCGTGAACTCTTGAGCCGTAAAACTCGCGGGGCCACGTACAGCGATTGTGTCGCCGACCTTCGCGCCGCGAAACTCGTCAGCATATCCACGGTTGAATAGATTGGCCGCCACCAGTTCATTCTCAAGAATCAACAAAGCTTCGCGACCGATAACACTGGGTGTTAGAAACGTATTAGCCATGCTAAAAAATCCCTCTTTTTATTATAGGCATTAAGCGGGGATTAGTCCCTGCTCTCGTGCCTGTCTGTATTCAGTTAACGACATTGATGAAACCTCATCTGGCGTTAGTTCACGCCGCGCACCACCCTGCTGAGTCGTGCTATCTGGTGTTGTTCCACCTCCAGAGTGACCATTGGCCTTGAATGCCACCGCGAGGTCTGGGTCGTTTCTGCGCTCTGCTACGAGGTCAGCAAACCCCATAGGAGTTAAGTCTTGGCCCTTTATTCGCGGCGTTCCTTCGCCGTCAACGATCTCCACAACAACCTTACCATCTTCGTCAGTTCGTGCGCGGACTTCGTTCTTGAGTATCGGCATCAAAAGGCGCGGATTTCCTCCGGCCTCTATGATTGCGTTTTGCAACTGGCTGTCAATTAATAAATCTTTGATCTGCTCCATACGAGCGTCGGCAAGGCTTTGTATGGGCGCGGTCGCCTTTTCGACATTCTCGCGAGCGGATCGTTTGACTGCATCAAGTTCGGCCTTCATCCGAGAAATAGCCTCGGATTCCTCGCCTTGTGAGATTTGCATTGACTCCAGTTGGTTTAACGCCTCGGCCAACTCTTGTGGGCTTCGCCCTATTGCAGAGAATTGCTTAAGGCCTTCCTCTGCTTTAGTCGCCCGGTCTTTGAGTTTGCCGAGCGTGGATTTAAGCCCTTGCACATTTTCCAACGCGTATCCGCTCTCGCCGGACACTGACAAAATATAACCACCCGCGTCTGATTCCGCATAATATTCTTTCACGTTATCCGGTATATCTTCAGCAGACTCATATATAGGTTTAAGCATTGCATCCCCTTCGGTAGATACCTGCAACTCGGCAGGGTTTCAAGTGATACGGGCGACTCGCGCCTGTATTATTTTACTACGCCCTCTTTCTTTTTTCAAGGGCTTTTAGTTGCGGGAGTGTTAAGAGCTTCCCGTTGTTATTAGTGAACTCATTTATTTTTATCTTGTTTCCCCTAAAAAGGGCCGCTCGACTCGGGCCGAGGATTTGGTCTTGCACCTCTTTAGGTTGTCGCCGGAGCCATTTATTGTAAGTGACATCCGACGGGACTGCACCGTTCATTGAAGCGCGAGCACCGACCGGCGCGTCAGCCACATCAAGCCCCAACTCGCGGTAGCTTTTTAGGACCGGTGTCATTGTGCACCGGCAATTTATGTGAGCCGGTGGCTGACGGTGCGCCGTGCCGGGCTTAAAGACTTTACCGTCAAGCCCTCCGCACTCGGGGCAGGTGCGCGTGTCTAATGTCGCCACCCATTTTATGCCCTTTATAATATCGTCGTTCTGGGCGAAGGTCTCCTGCCGGGCCGCGTTCGAGACGTTGTTTATTGAGGTTCGGACGATGGCCTCGGCCTTGCGGCGCGTCGTGTAGAGGATGCCGTCAGTAAATTTATTAGCCCTCGTTCCGCGCACCCTCTGCACCATCTGCCCGACCGTCTGCCCCTCTGCCGCGCCCAGTCTTATAGCGCGTTCGAGTTCTTCCTGTGTTGAGCGTTGTAGTTTACTAAACCACTCCGTCAACGGGGTACCCTCTATCGGCGTATTGATAGCGATAGACCGCAACAACTCAGCTGACGGTATGGTTGTATCTAAGACGACCGGAGAGGCCTCGTCAATTAGATCGGCCACCCAGTCGGCCTCATCCCGCGAAAGTTCTGCCAGTAGCGGAGTCAAGCCTTGCCGGGCTTCCCGGAACCGTCGCTCGTTTATTGTGCGTAGATACCCAAACAACTTTTTCATTCGCGCCGTCGTCGCCACGCCCGGGTCAACGCCCAACTGCCCAATCTTCTCATAGCGTCGAATTAACTGCGCGAGGATATCTTGCTCCATGTCGTCAAGCAGTGCGTTGATCTTTTTGACTTCTGTCCCGCCCAACTGTTGCAAATATGCTTGATGACGGATAACGCGGTCCATGACCTCCTCGTTGAGCGTCAACGACTCGCCGAGGTCACGGATGTCAACTTGCTTGTTCAAGCAGACTCCTCAACGGTGTCGGGTTCCTCTATGAAAGCAGTTCCATCCACCATAAACGGGCTTTCTGTTTCAAGTCCCGCCAGTATTTCTTCAACATCGACAGCCTCATGGTATAGCCCCCTTCGCTTACGCTCGGCCAGATAGGTGCGGCGATCCAATACGCCGAGTTTGTAGTCTTCGCGGATTTCTTCCAATTCGCGGCCTGTCGCCGCACTATAACCTAAGTCCTCACTAATGGAGACCGCCGGAGCGTCTAAGTTGCGTCCGGCCCATTCTGCCGACAGTGCGAGGGCTTGCTGTAGTCCGTCCTCTAATAACATAACGTATGCCTCAAGGTCGCTGATCTCGCGGCTTGCTTCTATCGCCAGTTCCGTGGCTGTAGGGTTGCCGCTCTTACGCTCGACCGGAGCCAATGCGAGGCTTTGCATTTGTTGTTCTAACTGCCGGAGCGCATCGGAACCAACCTTGACGGCGGACCCGTCGGTCTCTATGACCTCGACATCGCTCTGCGGGTCCTTGTTGCCGAACACTTTATACGGCCCTATCTCGACAGATGCGACATCCTCCTTACTGAATCCGCGAAAAAACAGCATAGGCACACGCGCCACGGATTCGATATTGTCTTGGTCGGACTGGTTGCGCCAATGCTTGGCGTTGAGATGCGCCAAGCCTTCAAGGGGTGGCTCGCATTCGAGCAAGCCCTTGCGGTTGGCATAGACCGTCACGAGCGGAATCTTGCCGAGCGTGTTGGGGTATTCGGCGACCTGTTCCCACTGCTCCTCCTCCTCGTCGCCCGAGACCCGTTCCCACAATTCGATCATGTCCGGCATCCAGACGACAACGTAATGCACCGGACGCGTTGCCCATCGGTTCGTCTGGGATGGCACATCGACAACGTGGCGCACCTGCAACCGCGTTAGTTGCTCCACACCTCCGACGCGCTCGCCCTGCCAGTTGATCACCGACGGAGGAGAGATACCGACCATATAAGGCCGCAGTTGTAGCTCTTGCTCGTCGGCCAGTGTCAACTCGCGTCCGAGCATATCCTGCAACTTGGTTGTGTTCGGGTATTCAACGAGGATATGCGTCTTGCCGTAGACGAGCAGGTCTTGCAGTCGTTCTTTCGCAAACGTCGTAAGATTGCGCCCGGTCAAGTCGACGTTCTGGGCGAGCATCTGGAAAAATATATCCGCGTCCTCGGCCAACTGGACCGGAGCCGAGAAGGGCCGCGCTGAGTAGGTCGTCACTATATCGCGGTACATGTCATATAGCACCGAATTGGCGAGGCGCGTCTGGTAGCGATCATCCGACTCTTTTGGATACTGCGGCAGGTATTGCCGTCCCGCATCGCGCATCGCGAGCGTTCCCTGCATAAGTATCTGCGGCAAAGCCCAACGTCGCGCCATGCGTTTATACGCGGTGTTGGGGGTTGCTACCGTCGCGCTATCTGCCGCCTCGTCGTCGTGTGCGAAGTCGAAATAGTTCATTTATTGCCCTCTATAGTATCTAAGCTATATCTCATCTAAATCCCACGAGGAGATTTTTTCCGGTGCGTCTATCGGGTGCTCCGCTACAATATAATAACCCAACGCGTCCGACGCATGGGACAGGCGCGGGTCGAAGCGTTTGTCTATCTCGCCAGAACCGCCCTCTAATACGCGCACCCCCTCAAGGTCCTTGTGTAGGTTCGGGGCCGCGTCTGGGTTAACATACAAGTTAATCTCGCCTTCGCCATCAACCAGTCGCGTGTTGACTGCGTTGACGCGTGAACGCTCCGAAGGGTTCGCCCTCGGGACGCGCATATATACGTCATAGTACTGCCCAAGCTCCGACTGGACTATATCCCAATCGCTACCCGAAGTCTTGGCCGTCCCTCGCGCCCCGCCGGTTGCGTCCCCATAAATATAGACAATTCCCTCGTGGTTCGCCCAATCGTTTATGAGTCGCCCACAGACGGCGATGGTGTTGCTGTTGCGCGGTATATGCACCTCGCCAATGACGACCGTCACATCGGCCCCTGTTGCCGGATCGGGTAACTCTTGGCAGACCACCGCCACCCCCGGCGACACGTTGAAGTCAAAACAAAAAATCAGCGGCTCACGCGGGTTGTATTCGAGGTCCGTCCGAAGATGGTCCTCGCAATACGCGTAATATGCTTGACCTTGAAAATTTACAAAGCTCGCCTCGTACTCTTGGGCGAATGTCAACGCGTCCATATGCCGCCGTGCGGCTTCTATCTCGCCCTCTGGGAGGACTAACGCGCTCACCCAATGATATGACCCCCACTCGCTCTCTGGGCCGTGTGCGAGCATTTGAGCCTTCGCATATTGGTCCAGATCATAGTAATGGTTTCGGCCCTCTGGAACGCCTGTAAAATCACACCACCCGTTGCGGTCCGACAGGGCCGGACGGATATGCTCTTGCCAAACCGTCGGTTTCATGTTTGCGTATTCGTCAAGCACCCCACCGTCCCAACCGACCCCCTCAATGCGCTCGGGCTTGTCGAGTCCGAGGACGTGAATCTCTGCGCCGTTTGCCAGTCGAATAATCAACTCGCTCTCGCTCGGCTCGGTCGCTCGCCATTCGGGCGCGACCAGTGCCTTGAGGTCTGACCAGAAAATCCGCTTGGCTTGGTCGCGGGTCGGTGCCGCCGCGAAGTAGCGCGGGGTCGGGTAGTCACTCCCGCGCAACGCCCGGTGGATCAGTCGACGCTTGCCTATAAGTTCGGTCTTGCCGGAGCGACGGCCACAAGGAAACGTGTTAAAGCGATGAGTGCCGCGATAAGCCTGTATCTGTACATCTATCGGGCGTAGCGGTGTCCATCGCTTAGGGAGGATTCCCGTCAACCGCTCCCGCCCATCTGGTCGTCAATAGCGTCGAGGGCTTTCCGAAACTCTGAAGCGATGTCTGCGCCGGTTCGCGTCGTTTCTACGCGGTCGGTCTGGTTAAGTCGATTCTTGCCAAGCCAAATCAGCATCGCCGATTTGCCCGACATCGCTGCGTCATATTGCGCCCGACGGATTGAAACGTCGCCTTCTGACAGGCCGCGCTCGTATGCCTCGCGCAGGCTTTTCTTCTGCTTAAGGTATTTACCAAACGTCGTGCGGCTCACTTGTATTACGTCGGCGATCTCGTCCCACGTACAGCCAAGCCGCGCCAGTGCGCGGACCTGCTCCTCGTCTATTTTTGCGGCCTTTCGTCCCATACTATTCTATGTCCGTTCGTTTTCTCTTGTTGCCGTCTGGCTCGCGGTCTCTCTGGTCGCCGTCTGGCCGGTGAAATCCTCCCACCGCTTGACGATAACGTCGCAATACTTCGGGTCAATCTCCATGCCGTAGCATTTGCGTCCGAGTTGCTCGGCGGCGATAAGGGTTGTGCCGGAGCCGAGAAAGGGGTCGTACACTATACCGTTTGACGGGCAACTGTTGCCAATAGGGATTGAGCAAACTCCAATCGGCTTTTGAGTTGGGTGGAACCTCTCGCTTATATTATCCCTGCTAACATTCCAAACATCAGACCCTTTCCTATCGCCAAACCAAAACCCTTTACCACCCCCTACACCTTTCCATCCAAAAAAGCATACTTCAAATTGACTGTGATAATGCGTATGATGTAAAATAAACCCCTCTTTCACCCAAATCATCGGGCGGGGTTGCATCATCAATTTATGGTCAAATAATTTCGTGTACATAGGCCAATTAGCTGTTCCACCAAATAAATACACACGTCCGTTTTCGTCCAGAACAAGGTCGCAAGCAATAGAAAAAGAAACTGGTATAGCGGCTTGTGTTAAATCACCTTCGATCCTTGCCAGTTTTTTTCCTTTCTTGTTTGAATGATACGAAACCCCATAAGGTGGATCACTTAGAAGCATATCGGCTTCCTCGCCGTCCATCAACCGCCCCACATCCTCTGCGCTCGTAGAATCCCCACACAGTAGTCGATGCTCTCCCAACAGCCACAGGTCGCCCGTCTGCGTGATAGGCTCCTCTGGCGGTTCTGGCACCTCGTCGGGGTCAGTCAAGCCTTCGCCTTGCTCCCCGCCGTCAATACTGTCGGGCAGTTCAAGGTCGTCTATAGATAATATATCGGCCAGATCGGAGTCCATACCCTCTAAGAGTTGGCCTAATACGTCGGTGTCCCACTCGGCAAGTTCGGCGGTTCGGTTGTCGGCGATGCCGAACGCTTGCGCGTGGGCGGGGTCGAGGTCGGTGACGGTGACGTTGATTTCATCCCACCCTAACTCCCGCGCCGCTTCAAGCGTTCCGTTTCCGGCAATCACTACGCCACGCGAGTCTACGACGATTGGTTTCTGTTGCCCAAATACGTCAAGCGAGTCGCGGATCGCCTTAAGGTTTCGCGGCGAGTGCTTGCGAGCATTCGCAGGGTCGTTTTTTAGTTCGGCTATTTTGCGTCGCTCTACTTTCAAAACTTCGTCCTCTCGTCCCACCGTGCGACGTTTGGCCTCATATCCAGATGTATAAATATATCATACCGACCAATGCCGGTAAAACCAAGCTCCTCGGCTTTATCGGCGATTAAATCCAATGCCTCCGGCAGTATCGGCTGAGGTAGGTGCGGCGACTTGACCGACGGCACCACATCCGTTGCAAAAATCATATGCTGAGATTTAGACGCGCCACCGATTGCATCGTTGTGTTTTGGGGATCGAAAGCCGGAAGTGATCCGAAGTGGAGCTTCCCACCAGTCGCGCAATTTTTGCAGGTTCTTCATGTGCGCCCAAAAACGCGCATCCGGTGCGAAACCAGACAGCACTTCCTCCCAAGAAAAGTTGGGTATATCCTCTCGTAGTTGCAAACAATTTTCTCCTGTTTACGAAAAATATATATAATCAATGAGCGATCCACAAGCCCTTATGTAAACCTTTTCACGTGGAACACCTACAAGCCAGATAAGAAATATTTTCCTACTCAGTGGGTCGGTGTACAAGTAAACCGAGTATGTACCAAGTATATTTTTTTTACTCGGTGACCTTAACCCTATTAAGAATAAAGCACTTACGAGCCGTGCACAGGTAAACAGGGTAAAAACCGTTGGTTGATTTTTTTTAGAGGAAAAACGCTTTTCTATACACGGGAGAAAAAAGGCGTTTTACTTGGTGACATTTGCATAAGTCCTATATTCTAAATACACTTAAGGTCACTAAGTAAGCTTTTTTTACTTGTACACAAAAAAGATAAAAGTCTTATAAGTTATTAAAGAAACAAGAGGTTAAGTGTCACCAAGTAAAATAGGCTATACTTGGTGCTTACTTGGTGACCTATGGGTTTATGGCGGTATTATGTAAACTAATCGGGTATAAGCTATAGCTTATAGGGTATAGCTTATAGGGTATAGGGTCTGGTATTATGTAAACCAATTAGGAAAGACTACGCCCAAAAAGAACCTTCAAAAGGTACAAAAGGGGCTTTTGTAGGTTTTGCAGGTTCTTTTTGGGTAAACCAATTAGGGCAAACAAAAACCGCTCGACCAGTAACCGAGGAGAAACTGGCCGAGCGGATTGTGCCGGAGTCCAAACCGGCGATACCCGAGGAGAGTATCAGGAGGTATAGGGTTAATTTAGGGCCGCTGTAGTGGCCCGTCAACGTCTTTGTGACGGTATCCGATAATCGACTCGGGCCGACAGTTTAACGCACTACAGAGCCGCCCAACGGTCCGTAGTGTCGGACTATAGCGACCCGTCAGCATATTCGATATTAGGGCCGGATAGGTTCCCGCTCGCTTTGCCAGTTCCCGGTAGCTGTCGATCTCTGCGTCGGCCATCGCCTCGTTTAGTTTTGTTCGGTCAATCATTAGCATATATAGTAATATATGGAGTGGTGGGTAAAAATGCAATGGCTTAAACTTTTTTTGTTTTCCTTTAAAAAAAGTGTTGACAAGGGAAATAAAAGCATTATCTTTATCATTAGAAGTTAGCAATAACACTAACGCAAAACGAACCGAGGAAAAAATGGCAACGCCGCAAATCGAAGCAACAATCGAAATTCCAACCATCGAAACTTTCAACGTTACCGGAAACCACACAAAAGAATACGCCATTGAAATGGCCAAGATCAACAACGAGGAAGACGACTGGACGTACGTCGCCGAGCCGAAAAACGCCGACGATCCCGAAGGTTTTTGGACGATAAAGATTTTTGACGAAGATGATTTTTTTGTAGGCACAATCTAAACCAACCGGCGAGGGGTTCCGGCCCCTCGCCATAACCGAGGAGAATCACCAATGATAATCAACTATACCTTCGACGACCGCGACGAGAACGGCCCCGACTTAACCGTCGAGGTCGAGATTGAGGCCGGATACGCCGGAACGCTCGAATGTCCCGCCGTCGATGCCGAGATCGTAATAGGCGATATAACGGACGCAGGCGGAAACCAATACGACGAGGACTATTTTACGGCTCAAGAATGGGCCAACATCACAAACGCCGCAGAGGCGGCACTGGAGGCCAATTAATGGTAGAGCAAATTATCAAGCTCAGACGCGAAGGGAAAAGCACCGCAGAAATCGCCAAGACGACGGGTGTGAGCTACTACCGTCAACGTCAAATCTACGACGCGCACAACGTCCCGACTCCGAGCAGATACGGCGCGACGCGCCGACGGATTCTTGAATTGCTCAACGCGGGGGAAATGAGCCAAAGCGAGATAGCGCGGACGCTTGGCGTATCGCGGCAACTGGTGAGCGAAGTTAAACTTCTGGAATTGACAAAAAAAGGTATTGACAGCAATTAGTATAAGTGTTAGTTTATTTGATAACACCAACAACCGAGGAGCTTGACAATGAAAACTTACATGGACAACGCGAAAGCCTTTCTCGCGGTCGCCATCGGCTACTTAGCCGTCGAATGGTTCGCCGAGGCACTAAGCCATGCGATGGGGGCCGGACTATGAAAGTCAAGGACTGCCCGTATTGCACGGACCGCATGTATATCTATATGCGATTAGAGAAATGGATATGCGCCGACCACGCCCGATGCGGCTATACGCTCGACGCTACGCCGGACGAGATCGCCGCCGCTGTTAATGTCTACAGCAAGCGCGTGCGTCGCGAGGTAACAGCACAGACGGGCAACGTGGCCCCTGCTGTAGAGATATAAACTAATGGGGCGAGCGGTGGGAATAGCGGAGTGCAGACTGGGGAGTCGAATCACCGCGAAAAACTGCGCGAGCGAATGGGGAGCATTTCGCGACGACCGCAGGAGCCGCTCGCCCCAACCACCAACCAACAACAACCCAATCGCGGCAACGAGAGGAGAGGACCGCGAGCAATAAGACAACAAATCAATCAACCCGACAAAGACCGAATGGTCAACGTCAACAACAGGAGAGTAAAACAATGGGATTTTTAAATCTAAACAGCGAACGCAAATACCTCCCACGCCTCGACATGGACCTACGCGCCGGACGGTTCTTCGCCGTCGAGCGCACCCAGAACGCCGCAGGAGAATGGGAGAGCGAGAAGGTCGAGGTCGAGAAGCCGCGTTTCGTCGCCGACCTCGCCAACTGCGAGATCGGGTGGACCGCTTTTGTCGAAAAGCGTCCCGACTCGGTAATGCGTCACTGCGCTGACGGCATGCCACCGCAACCAACGCCAGAGCATAAGGCCGCGTTTGGTTTTAATGTCAAAATGGTTGATGGGGATTTTGACGGTTCGCTCCGTAAGTTTTCAAAACAGGGCATCACTATCGGCAAAGCGTTTGACGATCTGGTTGATGCGTGGCAAGCCCTGCCGGAGTCAAAAGACCCGACGAAATGCCCCGTCGTAGCTGTCACCGGCACGACCCCCGTTAAAGCCGGTCAGTCAACGAATTACGCGCCGAAGTGGGGCATTGTCGAGTTCGTAGACCGTCCGTCTGAGTTTGACGACCATGTTCCGGCCCGTCGAGACCTCGCCGCAGAGAAAGCCGCAGAGGAGGCCACACAGGCCGCCGTCGCCGTTGACGACGTAGAGTTCCTCTAAACCCTAACGAACGCCCGACGGCCCTTCCTCCTCTTAGGGCTGTCGGGCTATATTATTTTGAATCAGAAACTCATATTAGACGGCGAGCTACCTGCACTAAACGAGATAATCGCGGCGAGTAAGAGCCACTGGTCGCGCTACTCTCGCGTAAAGCGAGGAAATACGCAGATCGTCGCGCTTGAGTGTCGAGCGCAACGGCTCAAGCCCGTTGACGCGCCAGTAGAGGTCACGTTTCGGCATTACAGGCCCAACAAGCGCAAAGACCCCGACAACGTGGCGGGCGGGGCGCAGAAGGCGATTCTGGACGGTCTGGTAAAGGCTAAGATACTCCCAGACGATACAATGCGTTATATTAATTCTCTCCATCACTATTTTGAGATTGACCGCAAAAAACCGAGGATAGAGGTCCAAATCAATGTCACAGATCAAGAAGAAGTTCGCGCTTGAATACGCGGCGCGAGGTTGGCAGGTTTTCCCCTGTCACTTCATAACAACAAACGGCACCTGCTCCTGTGGCGAGGACTGCGGCAGTGCCGGAAAGCATCCGATGGTCCGAGGTGGTCTAAACGACGCGACGACCGACGAGCAACAGATAAAAGACTGGTGGAGCCAATCGCCTTACGCTAATATCGGCATACGTACTGGCGAGGTGTCCGGCATTACAGCGATTGATATTGACCCGCGCCACGATGGAGACGCGACTTGGCGCGAACTGGAGCAGACCGTCGGCCCGATACCCGACACGCCAACCCAGACGACTGGCGGCAACGGGCAACACATCATCGTCAATTACACGCCCCGCCTCCATTCCCAGAACGATGTCGCGCAGGGTATCGACGTTAAAAACGACGGCGGTTATATCCTTGCCGAACCGAGCAACCACGCGAGCGGTGGGACGTATGAATGGGAATTGGCCCTACATTACGACGACCACGCGCCCGTTGACCTTGCCGAGGCTTGGCCTAATGGCCTCCAGAGGCTCGTCGAGTTACAGCAGGGCAATCGACCCCAATTGACGCGCACGACGCGACAGACGGCGGGAGAGGGCCAAATAGAGCGCGAGGCGGGGCAGGTTATCGCCGAGGGATCGCGTAATGCTACGTTGACGAGCATCGCCGGATCGCTACGCCGCAGGGGATTGGACGCGGAACAAATCGCCGCGATGTTGCACCAATATAATCAACAGTTTTGCAGTCCAGAACTGGACGCGACAGAGGTGGATCGCATCGCGCAGGGCATGATGCGCTACGAACCCGCGCCACCTCTACCCTCAACCATCGACCCCGACCTCGGCGTGACTGCTGAGTCGGCTTCTACGCCGTCCGGCGGTGGGTATAACGTTGTCGGTCTCCCGATGACCGACGGCGGCAACAGGGACCGTTTGGTGGCACGCTACGGCTCGCAAATACTCTACGTCCCCGAACAGGGTTGGCATCTCTGGGACGGGGTGCGTTGGCGACTCGACAACGAAACCCGCATCCAAGAAATGGCCCTTGATACGGCGCGAACGATACGCGCAGAGGAGCGCACCGGCATCGTCGATAAACAAGGCGTTGACATTGCCGAAAAATGGAGCCTGTCGAGCGAGTCGCTTGTGCGCGTACACGCCATGATTAAACTCGCGCAATCGCACCCGTCAATCGTCTGCGGCGTTTCCGACCTCGATACGCATCCGTTCTTGTATAACGCCGCGAACACTACGGTCGATCTGCTGACGGGCGAAACGCTCGACCCCGACCCGACGCACCGGCTGACCCAACGGTCCCGCATGATATACAAACCCGACGCGACTTGTCCGTATTGGTGCGAGTTTGTCGGTCAGATATTGCGCGAGGACGAGGCGGTAATTCGCCACCTCCAGAAATACCTCGGGCTCGCGTTGACGGGCGACATGACGAGCGAGGCGATGTTTATCCTCTACGGCGAAGGGGCCAACGGGAAATCAATCTTGCTTGAAGTCTTGGCGTATCTGATGGGCGATTATCTAAGCACTGCACCGGCCCACACATTCCTGTCCTCATCACGCAACGAGTCGATCCGCAACGACCTCGCAATGCTACGCGGTGCGCGGTTGGTCACGGTATCGGAAACTAATAAAGGGTCGAGCCTCGACGAGGCTGTAATAAAGCGCACTGTCTCCGGCGATCAAGAAACGGCGCGGTTCCTCCATAAAGAATATTTCTCTTTTCATCCACAGTATAAAATACTTTTGGCGACAAACAACAAGCCAGAGATTAAAGGCGGCACTCACGGTACTTGGCGACGACTCCACTTAATAGAGTTTGGCGTAAAGTTTGGCTCGGCAGGTCATCCGGCGGCAGGTAAAAAGGACGAGATTATCGCACGACTCAAAAGCGAGGCGAGCGGTATCCTTAATTGGCTAATTGAGGGGTATCAACTCTACCGCGCTGAAGGGTTAGAACAACCCGACGCGGTGCGGGATTCAACAGCGAGCTACCGCGAAGACCAAGACCCACTAATAGACTTTTTCGGCACTTGTTGCGAGATCGGCAGTGATTACACTGTAACCACAAGCGACCTGCGCGAGGCTTACAACGCGCACACAGGCGAAGATCGGTCTGCGGTATGGTTCGGTCGGCTCATGTCCGAACACGGATACAAGCCGGAGTCGGTCGGCGGCAGGGGCAACCGCACCCGCGTATATCGCGGCATCATGTTGAGCGAGGACGGGCAGGCATTGCTCGCCCGTAACGAATACCAATATTAACCGAGGAGATGAGGACGATGGACAACGTATATAAATTTCTGCGCCAACTCGACGCTGTAGGGATCGGTCTTGAGTTAGCTGACGGCGATCAACTGAAGATGTCGGGCGGGTCGAATCTAACGCCCGACCAACGCGCCCACATCATAAAAAACAGGGGCGCAGTCATGGCGGCGATCAAGGCCCAACTGGTTTCAATGGGCGAGATGCTCAACCGCGTCGAACAGGCGACAACGTGGTCAGCATTAGAGCAGATCGTCGCAGAGGGTTGCGAAGCGTGGAAGTCGGGCAAACTTCAGACGGCCCACTACGAGCGCGTAACCGTCGCGGCCTGCAATCATGCGCGAGAGATACCGCCCTCGCACTCTATCATCAACAACGCGATAGTTAGAACCGCAGAGGTCAACGCGCAGGTCGTCGAGGTGTTCGACGGGGAGCGCGTCGCGTGACCGCGATAATCACTAAGACCATTTCGCCGCAGGTTCCTGTGCGGAAACCGTCGCGTGAGTGGTGGGTACGCGTCCATCCCGACCCCGACACGCATATAGAGGCCGGAGTCATTGAGGACAACGGCGCGGTCTATTTTGTTGATCCCGACCTCCACGACAAACTCGACAGCCATATCGAATACCGTCGGCTGTCATGGGCGATCAATCGGCAGGGGGTCAACTTCCTTTGGTCGGTCCCGCTCAACGCTACGGACGACTGGACGCGCACGGCACTGGTTGCGATGGACTACGCGAGGGATGAGTGGATCAAAATCAAGGCGGGTCCATCGGGCTATGAGGTGTTGAGGGCAACAGTTGAGCTTACCCCTCCAGAGTGGCCGGACTGGTCTTTGATTGACCTGCTTGAGCACGCCTTTAGGGATCGCATTATATTGCGTAATGGGTATAGGATCACCCGCGACCCGATAATGTCCCTTTGTGAGTATTGCGGCTACGCAAAGGCAACCCAACGCCATCATGTCAAATATATCCCAGAGGTCACGCGGTGCGTGTGTGAGTCATGCCACCGCATAATCCACGGCCTATCTGCGGTTGGCGTAGAGGTCAACTGTGTGGACGGATCGCCGCTCTCGCGTGGCGAGGATTGGGTCGGCCAACATCCATATAAATGGAAACCAATATACAACGCCGTGCAACGCTAAACCATAGATCGCAGGGAGGGACGCGGGACCGGTAGCAGGGGTGCAGATTGGCCCCTGCTATTTTTTTCATCTTTTTTTAAAAAAGGTGTTGACAGTCTTGTGGTATGTGATTATTATTCTATCAGACGTTAGCAATGACGCTAACGCGAAACAAACCGAGGACAGAATGCAAATTATAAAAAGTAAAAAAAACCCAACCGGTCGCGGATACGAGATTACTGCATATAGGGCAGACATTGATCAATTTTATTTTTTCACACTCCATCGTTACGAGATCAATGGGTGGGCATTGTTGGACGAAATCGGCGACTGTCTGCAAACCTTCCGCACTAAGCGAGCCGCTATGGACTGGATTTTAGCATAATCACCCAACCGGCGGGGGGCATCCGGTCCCCCGCCAAACACTAACCGAGGAGAGAAAAAATGGCAATCGAAATCGTTGAAATCAAATATATCGACAAAGAACAGGATTGGGTAAACGAAACAACGCGCTACATCTTCGACGTTGAAGGCAAGGAATATATTATAGCAGATCAAAACGGGGAGTTCACGCTTCTTGATTCAGACGGTTGCCCGACTCTAAATAGTCAAGCAGACCAGTATTTATTCAAGGCATTAATGGTCAAACTTTCCAAGATCGTTGATGGCCCAACTTTGTAAGATACAAGAAAAAAAAGGGGCCGGAATCGTCCGGCCCCTTTTTTTATTTTCTCGGCTTACGTTTTTTCTTTGGCTTGGCTTTCTTCTTCCCGCCCATTTTGCCGTATCCAATCCCCTTCGGCATATCTTCGTTCCTTTCTTATTCCGCTCGTCGCGGCGTGGCTTTATACGTCCAAATGTTGTTGACCTTGTGGCGCGTCATATCGACAAACCACCCGCCCATCGGACGGGGAGCCTTGCCTGTCTCATGCCACCACCCAGACCCATCTCCGGCGAACTCGTCTTTGTAGGTCGGTAGCTGAAGGTGGTGCTGAGTCTCGGCATACGTCACGCCGTTTGAGTTGATCCGCTCGCGCCGCATCTCCATAGACCACGCTTCATGGATATGGCCGGAACAGATTATATCCGCATCGGGTAAAAATGTAGCACGGCGGTTAGTGGCAATAACGCCTTTAGTCACTGGACCGCCACCGCCGGAGCCATGCGTAAAATAGATTTTTTTGGTATCACTAATATAACTATTTGAGTGTTGGATATAGCGAAGGAACACCCAACCACTGTATCCCATTCTCTGTATTTCTGAGCCGGTGCGGAGGTTCAACTCGTTGATCGTCGCGCCGAGCAGATCAAACTCGGTATGACGCAAAATAGAGGTCTCGTGGTTGCCCTCGGCCCAACCCGCGATATAAGGCGCGTATGGCTCAAGAAACGCCACAGAATCCTCTACAAGCGCGTTGAGGTAGTCCGAGCGTTTATATTGCGGGAGCAGTGCGCTCTTTGATCCTCGTCGATCTGACGCGCCCTGCATCGAATCGAACCAGTCGCCCAGAAACAAGGCGCGACCGTTGGCCGCGATCACCTCGTCCAGATGTTTTTTAATTAACTTACGGTCGGCGTGGGCCGAGTCGAAATGTTGGTCCGACGCGAGCAGAACGGGAACCGTCCATTCTGCGCCCATCGGCGTGAATGAGACCGAGATACACTTATCGCTCAACCGCTCGACGGTCGGCCCGATGGGTCGGCGTTTTTTTGCCGGTTTAGTTGCCATCGGCCAATCGTTTCGCGTATTCGAGCGCGGCAGTGTAGTTGTCCAGTTTTCGCTCGACCCGCGTCAGAGATTGGTCTATCGACGCGAGTCTCTCGTCCACCTTCGCTTCTAAGGCCGTCAGACGGTCGCTGTGGGAGATCGTCGCACTAAACAGCCAACCAATCGCCGCCAAAATGCACCCCGTCAGAACGCTTTGAGAGTCGAATTTCACGCCATCGGCCAATCAGCTAAAACTCAACGATCTCGCTGATCTCGGTCCCGACTTCTTTGGCGAGATCGGACGAGAGGCCGAGGCCGGATAAAGCCGCCGCGATAATCAATGCGACGACGCGCTTGGTGGCTTTTTTGGTCGCGATGTCCTCAAGTTTTTTCTTCAAGAAATCCATCTCATCACCATTTGACCTTATTAGCCCAATAAGCCGCCGAGGTCGGCCCTTTGGCTATGTTTTTTGCGTGGCGTTTTTTCCACGCCAATCGCCGCGCCCGATACGCTTTAGACTCGCCTTTTTTCTTCGGCGATCCAGAAACGCCCTGCGAGCCGAAGCGGATAAGTTTCGGCCTCTTGGTCTGCGGGTCTTTTATCAAAACCGCATGGCTTTTCGTTTTGTGCTTTGGCGTTCGCTTCGGTTTGCTGTATCCGGCGAACCGTTCGCCTCTATAATTTATCGCCATAATTTACTCGCAAACGTGAGTTGTGACTTGTAGGCTTAGAGCGTCGAGTCGTTTCTCAATATACTCAATGCGCGTATTTTGCACCGCGTCGTCCGGCAGTGCGCCGATGGTCCCTCTCGGCCAGTTGGTCGCAAAATGGGTATTCTCGTCGGTGTCTTTGCGGAGTAACATAAGATCAACCTCGTGCCGCGTTTTTGTTTTCTCTAATTCACTTAGTCGGGTGCCGTGCTCTTTGATTGCGGTCTGTTGCTCGGCAACTTCCTCGACCGCCCTGCTCAACTTCTGCTGTTGCTCAAATATCGCGCTTATCTGGTCCCATCCCAAGTATAGAGCCGTCCCACCTGCCAAGAGCATAATCAACAATATCCCCGCCTCTTTGGATAGCGTCGATATTGCTCCGGCAGTGTCTAACGGGTCGGAACTATTCGCTTGCTCCGTCGGTTGATTGCTCATTTTGTTTTAGTCGATATTTTCCCGTTGCATAATCGAGCGCACCCTGCAACTGACAACATTGCGGATCGTTAGCAACGACAAACTGCGCCCGTTCGCGCAGGGCCGTTTCAATCTCTTTTATCAACTGCTCGTCGCCTTGTGGGGCTTGCTCAATCTGTTTCGCGTCTTTGCTCATTACGTCAACCTCGTCTGTAGGGTTATAGGGTATAAATATAATATAATAAAATTACGCGGCAGGTGCTTCGCTTGTGCTGTCTACGCCATCCGGCCCACCGGCCCACGGAGCGGTTTCCTCGCGAGGCGCGTTGACGCGTCCGGCGAGTTGTTGCTCCAAGCCTTCGCGCTGATCAGCGGCCCACTGGTCGAGGTAGGCCACGCACCGGTCCGGTAACGCCGTCATATCGGCGAGAGGCTCAAAGTCTGCCGCAGTGCAAGCGTCGAGGTCAAGAGAAACCCACGGGTCCGTCGATGCGACTCCGAGGTCGGGGTTGTCGCTATCTTCGCACCGACAGACCACCACCACGGCGGTAATGACGTTTTGCTGTACCGACCCGTCGCCAATCTCCATCTCTGGGACGACGCGCAGTCTTTGCGTTATTTCATGCGTATGAATGTACGATGCCATTATCTATTCTCCAGTTCGCTCTTTGCAATTTCTTTCGATGTCTCGTCAGTAGGCGTGCTTGCGATACGCTTTAATGCGCGTCTATAGCGTTCAATCACTGCGTTATTATATTTCAAGGCCTCATCAAAAAACACTTTGGCGGACGCATCCGCGTAACCGCTAAAGGTGATTTTGCCGTCATCATTCACACTCAACCGTCCAACTTCTTTCTGTGGAGATGAATGATAATTGTCATAAAACACTAATTCATAGTTTTTTGGCGCAAGAGTGTAAGTCTCTAAATTGTTTGGGATGGTAATATTGACTGGCGCTGTTGGGGCATTGCTGTATATCCAGACGGAATTGTCTGCCATTTTACCGTCCTCAGCCATCTTCACGCAATCGTCTGCCATTGTCTATTCTCCTTATCTTACGTAATACAGTTCAACTGCGTCTGAAATGTTTTTCATCTTAATCCATCGTGGATTCACTGGTTCACCTGCCTTGACTTGTATCTGCCCCAACAATCCAACGAGCCACCATTCATCACGCGACTCACGCGATTGATACGTATTATCCAACGACTCGTCGTAGTCGGGGTTGAGTTTGCGAACAGATTGAGTCGATGACGTTGCGCCCTCTGGTGGTGTCCAGTTCGGATCTTTGGCTAATTCATCGCGCTCATATACAGCAAACTCATTGCCATCCTCGTCTGTGTATGTCCAGACAGTCACATCCTCGCGCAGATAGACACCCCAATCGTCCGTCAGATATTTGTCTGTCCAGTGATTCCACGCTACGTTACCAACCACTGCGCTGTTTTTGTTGTCGGCCTCTGGTCGCGTAACCCCCATGATGTCATCTGTGTTGTCCGTGTCTGCGTTGTAGTAGCGCACCTTATCGCCATCCAACACGATAGCGCGTCCCACCTCTGCCGCTTCTCCAGAAGCTGATTCAAAATACTCTTGATAGTCAGCACCGCTACCGTTCCACGCTCCGTCAGCATACGCAGTGCCATCGCCCGTAAATCTAAATTCAATATCCGCACCAGCACTGCTGTTAAAACGAGCAAAATCATACGCTGTAGTAGCCGCTCGCGTTGCAGTTAATGTCAGCATTTGGGCGTTGAATGAGCCGTTCGTGTTGTTAAAACCTGCTGGACCACGATCTGCGTGTGTCGTTACGCCTATATATGCGTGATCACCACCCGTCGACGTTTTAGCATACACACGCGCTATCTGATTAGACGTTTCGCCAATAAGCAGATCGCCATCGCTTGTGACGCGCAAACTCTCAGATCCACCATTTGTTATAGCTATTGTATTTGTGGTGGGCCAATAAATACCTGTGTCGACATCGCCCTTTTCGCATAGTCCGGGAGTTGATGCATTTCGTCCATCAATCGCAATACCACCGTTAACGTTTAGTTTATTTGTGCCGTACCCGCTCAACGTGCCAATCAGCAGATTGCCAGACAAGTCGATGCGGGCGCGTTCGGAGCCATTTGAATATAGTGTCGTGAAATATGTGCCAGTGCTGTTAGTTGCGCCCATCCGCACTTCGCCTGTGCTCGGATTGACCGTCAACTCGCCCTTTGTCTCGTTGCTGTATTGAACGCCAAATCCGTCGGATCCACCTAACGGCACTTCGGTTGAAACTCTCAACTGTGGCGAGGACGTGCCTATGCCGACGTTGCCTGTTCTTGTTACAGTCAACTTGGTGTTTGCTACATTAAAAGCATCTTGCGTCCCGTAACCGATGCCAAACTCTTGACCCAAAATAGGGATACCTAAATAAAAAGCGTCTGTGGCCGATGTAAACGCATCATCAAACTCTAAGAAAATTCCAGCACCGCTGCTTGATGTAAACGTGCTTTTTATCTTGACGCTAACGTCATCGTTGCTCTCAAATTTTGCTAATCCTTCAGCGGATCCAGATTTTGTTACTTCAAAATTACCTGCGGTCGTGATGCGGGCGCGTTCGGTGTCATTAGTGCAAAGCTTTAAATCATGATTTGACCGAGTTCCCAACAGCACTGTATCCGTGCCAGATGCGATAATCTGGTGGATAACGCCGTTGTCATTCTCGGCCAACTGCACAACATCGCCAGATGAATTTTTGTGGTGTAGTGTTGTGTAACCTGCGAATGTAGTGGGCGTGTCGGTTCCTATGCTAAAATTACCTGCACCGTCGATCACAACATGATCTGTTAGAGCAGTTCTTGCACCCCCTCCCGAATTGGAGGTTGAAAAAACCAACTTAGACGCGCCGAAACTACCAGACGCGACCGCTTGTATTCTCGCAGTTACACCTGCAGAGGCACTGCCACCGTCATTATCGTAAAACTCAACGTCACCAAAAACATCACCATCTGATACCGTTGTGTCACCTGTATCCAACCGAATTGTATCGTTGACAGTTACCGCACCATTCACATCTAAAGCGGTCGCTGGCGAGGATGTGGATATGCCGACGCGCTGTGAGCTATCGACAACCATAGCCTCAACGCCGCCGTTTGTTCTAAACGACATTGTGTTGGTGCCATGATTGTATTGGATATTGCCGCTGTAGCGATCTGTGCCTGTAGTGCCGTCAGCAAACGACAGGTACCCTGTACTCGTGGTCCCGCTAACTATAATAACCGAGGCATTCCCTGCGCCACCGCTTGCCACCCAATTAGGTGTCCCGTCAAAAGCGTAGTCATTTGGGTTAGATAGTCTAAAACCCACGGTATTATATGCGCTGTCAACGTACAAGGTGTTGGAGTCAATATTTAGGCCCGGCGCAGTTAATACAAAGTTTGCTGTGTCGTCGGGATCAACGACCAACTGCTCCAATGCCCAACGGTTCGCGTCTGCCTTCACACGCGAAACGTCAAGCAGGGATTTGCTCGTCGGCTCGCCAACCGTCCAACGTTGCCCGAGGCTTCCGTAACTATAGGGATTTGTTGCCATTATTTTTTCTCTTTCTGTTTGCTATCCAACATATGATATAGCCGAGTCTGGGTCTAACTCATTTACGCGCCCGTTCGGTAGTGTTCCCCAACCAGAGGCGACCCGTTGCTCATCTGTTGCCGCGTCGTAGTCGGGATACCCGGGCGAAACGACGGTCCCCACTGGCTTATACCATCGCGGGACAATCTGCGCCTCTATGCGGATGCGCGTGTCGTCTGGGGTCATCTCTTGCACCCCTAACACCACCCACTTTTGCGTCAGCCGGTAGATATTCGCGCCCGTTGAAAACGTCTGTGCCTTTGTTCCGCACTGCGCCCTGCTGACGGTTATACGCGAGTTGCCCGTATCAACTGCGCTTATTTGCATCAACTCGGGAGGACTTGAATTTGACTCTTGCAGGTAAATATAATCATTTACGCGAAAGAGGCCCGCCTCGCCGGTTGTTACGTCAATCTCTGTCTCTACCGCGTCAACAGCCTCGGCTGTTTCTGTGACCTGTCGCGCTCTCTGGCTCGCTTTAAACTTCGGGTGGTCTAGAAACATAAAGTCGCCCGGTTGAACCCGTATACCGTCGTGCATCAACGAAAACGTGAAGCGGTCGCGGGGTTGTGAGAACCAGTCAAGGCAGTGGTCCTTGAATAGTTCGGCGGTTGACTCGTCGCGTATGAACTGGCTTATATAGCCACCGTCATCAAGGAACGTTCTTTGCCTGTTGCCGCCTAATGCGTTGACAGCCTTGTACGCCTGTTGAGATGCGAAAGCCAAGTCATTAATGTTTGGCCCGAGGTAATAACTAACAGACGAGAGCGTAGACACCGCGCCGCCATCAACGGCGATCAAGGTCAAAACGGTTTCGCTTACAACGGACGCGACTGTATAGAGCTTGTCATTGGCGACATATACCCCCTCGCCAATTACAACGTCGTCCGTCTGAAAGGTCGCAGATGTATCCGTCAACGTTGCACCCGACTCGTCAGTATTGGCCGTGCCTGTGATTCTAAACTGGCCGCTTGCTATTGTGGCGCGTTGTGGTGCGCCCGTGGCCGGGTGGATTCCGTAGCGGATAGCGATCTCGTTATAGATGTCGGACGCGTTGACCGGTTCAATCTCAAGATCGTATTGCTGTTGCATGGGGTTGTCGATAGGCCCGACAACGGGCATATGATACCCGCCGATAAAAAAATGCTCGGGCGTTCTGTTCTTGTCCATCGCCGCACAATGGAACTTCCCGGCAGTGCTATAGAGCATTAGCCCTGCCTCAAAACAGAACGAGTCAAGGAACTGGTCGGAGACCTGTTCCCGCATTACAAAGTCAAAATACCAGTCCGTGCGAGAAGATGCCGCCGCTGTAAAAGAGGTTGAATCAATCTTCGCTTCTTCAAGGTTATTTAGATTCTTCCCGCGAAGCAGTGCCTCTAAAATATAGACGGGGTTTCGCAACACAGACCCACCACTACCAACGATCGCAGACCCGTCTTTATAATACTCAAAAGAATCGAGCCACCCCTGCATCGTCTGGTATATTTCCGGCTCTTGCTCAACCAACGACAAAAAGTCGTCAAACTCAATCTTTATTGATGCCTCCTCAATGCGAGTCTCCGGGTAAGGCCACCGCTGTCTTATTTCTAAATGCAAGTTGGCAATGCTTGACCAGTCCTCATAATTAGCCAACGTCAACGGATAGCTTACGTCATTGGCCGCCGTTATGCTTGAAGCTATCGGCGTTACATCTGATACCGTCGTATCGTATAAATACCACTCATACACGCCCGTGCTTGACTTTATGTAGAGAGAGACGCTTGTCATTGTGCCGATCTTAGGCAATCCAGAAAACCACACGCGCAGGTTGTTGGAGTCTATCGAAACGTATGAGGAGTCGCCCGGAGGTATGCAATCGTACCAGTTATTATATCCGTTGCCGGGGAAAGTTCTCGTGGGCCTTGCGAACGTGATGCGCGCCGGATCGTCAAGCGTTATTACTCTGTCGGTGATTGACGCGTTGACGATCTGCGCGAACTTTTCCGCTTGAGGATACCATTGATAAATATAGTCAGTCGCCACAAGCTGATGCTCTGAGGCAATGGCCTTAAGCGCAAACTTGTCGGTCATTCGCGCAGGGGCCAAGCTGACAATATCACCCGCCCGGAGATCGTCCGGTGTCTCGTTATGGTTTCCGAATGCTTCGGGTATCACCGCGCCGAGTGAATAGGCGAACGGATACGTTACCGGGTCGAGGAGCTTGCTTGGTATCTGTTTTAGTTCGGCCTTGCTGTCGTCCTTTAGGCGCAACGTCCAGACGTTGCTCCGCGTGTTGTTTCGCTCAATAACGCCGCGAAAGACTTCTATGCGGTCGCTTTCAACTTCGGAGCCTGTCGGGAAGATAAAATAAACATATACCTCATCATTGCTAATTACATGCGTGTCCGTTATGGTAGACTCGCCACCCTCGTCGCGTAGGCGAATGGTAGAGGTAGCAACAGGGCCGAGACCGCCCTGCTCTTTTACGCGCAACATCCCGAGGTCTATCCCTCGCTCGGCTATGATTCCCTCGTAAGTATTCGACGAGAGCGTGTAGGGCCGCGAGGCCCAACGCTTCGTCGTCGTAGACGCTCCGTATTGGTCGAACGTAGAGACAACCATCCAAACGCCTTTGACCCCATCCTTGACGCGCTCGGCCTCTTGGGAGCTTGTTAGCGTTCGCGCCATTAGGCAACCTCTGCCAGTTGAACCTCAACCGCGTATGAGTCATAATCGACAAGCCGCGCCCGTTCGATGCCGCCTGTATATTTCACGGTGTAGTTGTCGCCGTTCTCGTCGGTGTATGTCACCTCGGTTGATGCGCCGGAGACGGTCGTATACCAAAATGTCTTTAGGGTTGTATAGTTGCTCGCGCTCAAACTCTGCCATGCCAATGTCCACCGCTTTAGCTCTCCAGACCCTCGGGTGATTGACGTAATGCGCCCACCCATCGCTTGCTGTATAGACTGGTCTAAGAACGCGAACGCTTGACCCGGGTAGTCTGGGGCGGGTAGCGTGACGGACGGGTTGGTCCCGTCGTCAAAGGTTATATCTGCCATCTATTAAGCCCTTCCACTAGTAAACCCCAATCTTTGCGGCTCATCATAGGAGCGGTCGCTCACAGCTTCTTTGACGGCGTTGTTGATTGCCTCGCTTAACCCCGACGCGTCAAAGTCGATTAGGTTTGCAACATCCACAGGAACAATCGGAAGATTGTTCAGAACAGCATTTAACCCGGTTGTAATATTCGGCACCATATCAGCAAAAAGAAAAAAGAAATCTAAGACCGAAGGCGTAGAAAATAGATCGGTTGGTTTTATATCAAGTTTTCTATTCGCTGTATATTCTTTTGTGTATGCAATAGCCGCGCCGGGGCCATATTCGTCTGTGACGACGACAGAGTTAAGGCCCTGTTGCCAAAAACTACGGAAGTCATCACCCGATGCAATACTAAAAAGGTCTGTTGGATTAATACGTTTCTTATTTGCAATCGCGTTATCTAAGACCTGTGCCGCTACATTATCGGGGCCATGCTCGCCTGTATCTGCTCGACCTAAAAGAAATACAGACCAATAGGTAGACCAAATACTTGAGGTCGGAACTATAAACATATCGTCGGGATTTATGCGCTTCTTATTTGCTCTCGCATTGTCGAGCACTTGAGCCGAGACATTATCTGGACCAACCTCTGGGGTGTCGGCTCGCCCTAAGAGAAACACAGACCAATAGGTAGACCAAATACTTGACGTTGGGACTATAAACATATCCTCGGGGTTAATGCGCTTTTTATTGGCCCTAACATTGTCGAGTATTTGAGCCGCTACCGAGTCGGGGCCGGTCTGCTCTGTGTCAGCCCTTGCAAGCAAGAATCGGGACCAATAAGACGACCAGACGCTTGTTGAGGGAACGTCAAACAGTGACCACGGATAAATGCGAACTTTATTTGCTCTAATGTTGTCAGAAAATTGAGACAAGATCGGGGCCACCGGATCAGATAAAACCGGCAGAAGTTCCGCGCTGTAATATGACTCCATATCTTGCTCTGATGGGAGTTGAACGAGTTGGTTTGGGGTAACCATTGCGGCATTGATTGCCACAGTCGCATTGATCGGGGACACCCCTGCCGTTGTCGTCCCCGTTGTCGTCGCCGTAGTCCCCCCTGTGGCGGTCGTTGTCGCGGCTGTAGTCGATGCACCCGCACCACCGCCGCCGCCCGTTAGAGCGGCCCCTGCGCGGCCCATGTACTGTAATTGACGTACGGCCTGTTGGAATCGGTTATACGCGGCGCGTTGCTCGAATACATCGCTCCCTGCGCGGCGAAACTCTTGCGAGAGTTGCGTCCGTAGTGCGATCTCTTGCGCGTTGATCCGCAGACGGGTCGCGGCTTGCTCTGCCGCGCTTAGTCGGTCCACTGCGGTCGTGGCATCCTCTGCACTGTCTCGGAGATGGTCGAACGCTTCAGAGGTGTCAAAGAATTGTGTGGCAACCTCGGCAAACGATCCGGTATCCCCGAAGGTTTGCAAGAATATTTTTTCAAACTCATCAAACGACCCAAAACTTGCCTCAACTGCCGCCACAAAACGTTGCTCACTATATGCTACACTATCCGCAAAATCTTCTAAGGTACCTCCCACGCCCAACACATCAAACTCGGCTAAAATATCAAAGATACGCCGCACCGCATCGGCTTGCGTTTCGGGCAAGTCGTTTACCGCTCCGGTTACATTGCCTATATCAATCGCACCTTGATTGAGTAGCGCAAAGAAATCCTCAAACACTGTGAAGATTCTTTGCTGTCCTTGTGCTATATCTTCAAAGAAAAGACTCTCAATAACAGATTGAGCGGAACGGTCTGCTTGCTCTAATGCTCTGTTTAAATCCTCTAAAGCTCGCCTTGCCTTTTCTCCCGAGTCACTTATGCCGAAAAAAGTGTCAAGCAGTAAAAACAGCCCGTTGGCTACCGAGGTTATTTGTGCGGCAACATTGCCAGAGGTAAACGCGTCGTATATATCTTGACCCGCATCCGCAAACTCGGCCAACTCTGGGTTAAATCTACGAATTGCGTCTATGGTCGCATCTATTGCCGCCGCTTCTATCTCTCGGAATGTGCTAACGTTTTTTAAATTTTGCTCAAAACTAAAAACGCGCTCGTCAACTGCAAACGACGCGGGGCCAACAAGACTTGGCCCTGTTGCGGTCGGTCTTATTGGGCGCGGCCCCGTTGTAGCTGGTCGGGTTTTTAATCCTTCAATAAAGGCCTCTTTAACAAGCTCTGTTTCTGCTTTTACATCTGTGGCAATATCTTTAAAACCCTCACTAACCGTAAACAAAAGCTCGTTAAGAGCTTCGTCTCTTTGAGCTTGTGCTTGTCCCGCGACTGCTTGCTGTGCTTGCTCCCTTCTCGCCCGACCTCGCCCACCGGGTTCAAACCCGAAAGTCTGCCCTTCTGGGAAAAGCCCAACTCTTTCAGCGGAGCCATCGGCCAACTCTCTGCGTCGGACGTTAGCCCGGACAGAGCCCTGTCTTTGCTCTGCTTTACTAAGTTCATCTATCGCGTCAGCTATTCCCAATAAAGCATTCGCAAACGTATTACTCACCCCTGCCGACTCGTCGATCTTACTTACCAACTTGGTCAAACTATTGGTAATAACTGTCATGGATTGGCTAACAGTCGCAGAGGTTTTCCCAAACTCCGTTCTCACACCCCCCTGTTGGCTCTGTATGGCCTTTACGACCGTCTCGCTTGTCAATGCCCCCTCTGCGCCCAACGCCCTCAGTTGGCCGATTGAGACCCCTATGCCGTCTGCTATTGCTTGTGCCAAGCGTGGAGTCTGCTCAAGTACTGAGTTTAGTTCTTCGCCGCGTAGCGTCCCCGACGCGATGCCCTGCCCTAACTGCATAAGGGCCGCATCGGCGGCTTGTGCCGACGCTCCCGAGATAGTTATAGCTTGAGAGATGGTTTCCGTAATATCGACAAGCTCGCTCTGGGTTAGCCCTAACTCCTCCGACGAACGGGCAAGGCGCGAGTAAAGGTCAACCGTCTGGTCAAACCCTACGCGGCTTTTTTGCGAAACCTCAAAGAGTTGTTGCTGTGCCAAGCCGAGTGCATACGTCGAGTCCGTTACGAGCTTGAGCCTGTTGTTTATCTGGGTGGATACGTCAAGGAGGTCAAAAAACTGCTTGACGACGATGGAAGTGCCAACAGCGGCAAACGCGCCTTTCAGCGCGGTAAAGTTGCGACCCATGCCCCCCGTAGCGTCACTGGCCTTTTTCGCCTTCCCTGCGAGCGCGTCAAACTCGCGCCCGGCCTTGTCTGCGCTTCGGCCTGTCTCTTTTAGTTCATCCTTAAGACGGTCGAAATTGTCGTCAAGTTTATCGACAGATGTAGCGGTCTCCCGCGCCGACTTTTTAATGTCGTCAAGGGAGCGCGTGATTGCTCGCGCCCCCTGTTTCGTTCTGTCCTGTAACTCTATCGCAATGCCTGTGGTCGCAACCATTTTTTATCTCTTTGGCTTATTTGCTTTTGTCTTTTCGTTTAACTTTTTGACCGTAAGGTCAATGTAAACGCGATCAACTGCGGATAATATACGCCAAAAGCGGTCAAAGTCCTCAAGGTCGTCGGGGCCGTATACCCGCGCATAATTGACGACCGAATCAAACGGGATGCTCGACGGATACGCGCCCCCCATCCCTGCACTAATATAAGGTCTTCCGGCTGATAGCGCATAAAACGCCTCAAGAATCCAAGCATTATCCGAAAAGGGTTGTGGCTTGCTGTCAAGAGCCTTACGAGTTGCGGCTGTTTCTTGGCCGCGTTCGCGCTTTCGCTCTAATCTTTCGGCGTGTTGCCCCCACTCGATTTGCCACTCGACGACTTCGGAGAGTTTTTTGAGGACTCCTCAACCTCCGTCTGGCGAAAGACCGCTTGCTCTCCGGCAACGGTCAATATATCCTCGCGGAAGTCTTTAAACTCACTGATTAACTTTAGCGCATTATCTGACGAATAGGGCAACGCTTTGCCCTCGTATTCTACGCCCTCCCAATCAACCAGAATCGTCTCAGAGATGCACTTGTTCAGTATCTCGCCCTGCACATCCTCGGGCAATAGCCCACGGTCCCGCAGGTGGCGATGGGGCTTGAGAAGGGCTTGAAATCTTTTTTGATACGCAGGGTTGCCGAGTCGGGCGACCTTAAGCCGCGTCCCTTCGGCCCAATCAATCCAAACGCCTTCGGCCTCGCCGGTTTCGTCCGTTCGGTAATGCTTTGCAAAATCCATAAGAAAACCTCTTGTGTAGGGTTGGTTGGTGGGTGCGCCACCCTACGAAGCGCACCCACCTATCCGGCCAGATTTTTAGGTGTAGGGTCTGGGGTTACTGATTAAACTGCTTAGGTCTGGGTGCGAGAGATGACAATCGTTTTCTCTGCGCTACCGGAGCCATGCGACCCACCCGGCTCTGCGGCAAAGTCGAATGAGAGCATTACGTCGCCGTCTAGACCGGGGTTAGTTCCCGGCTCCGTCGTGAAGGCGACCTGTGGCAGGTCGATCAAAAAGCGGTCATCATTGCCCAAGTCGATGGAGAAGGAGAGAGCCTGCTTGGTGAAGTTCTCCCAGTCCGTGTCTAAGGCCCAAGTGTTGTCATCAAGATAGACCGAGAAAGAACCGGTGACCTCGGGACTACCCTGCGGCATACGCGTCCGCTCAAGCGATCCCAAGCCTTTCGCGGGGCGGTTCGGAATTGAAACATTTAGCGACAACTCCATAACATCGTAAGAGACTGCCGTGCCGCCGATCCAGAGCGCACCGAAACCGTCAACCTCGCTCGCCACATCTTCAGAAGCCGCCGCGTTGACGGTCCCGCTACCGGCCTTTGACGATGCCTGTGCGCGGTCCTTGCCGTCGAACGCTATTGAGGCAGTAATAATGCCGCCGGGCGTTTGATTGAGCGAGAAGGCATTGAGCCGCGCACCCGTCATAAGGTGATAGCGGTCGGTCAAGTCTTGGTATTGCTGTTGCAAGGAGTAGCTGTGTTCCGTGCTACCCGACCAAACATAGGACCCTTCCATCGTGATGGAATCCCCTGCCGCCTCATCGGTTAAGGTCGCACCAGTAACGCCCAAGCTATTAGCGGCAATAGTGGAGACCTTAAACCAACCATTGTTCCCTGCGGTCGTGAATCCACTGACGTAAATCCACTGACCTTTGGCAATGTTAGACGCGGTAAAGTCGGTAGACGACGAGGTAAACACATTGCCGGAATTGACTGCGGCTATATCTGTTGCCGCAGAGACCGACGCGCTCGTTGACCAATCTGCGTCCGAGCGAACAGCCGAGCGCATAAAATCGTCGTACGTCTGCGCGGCCAGCTCGAAATCGTAGTTTGCTGTCGGCGAGATGCCGACGCGCTTACTGTCGGCAAGTTGTGCGTCCGAGCGCACCGTCTGCGAGCGCACTGTCTCCACGCCGTACGCCATCGCGCCGCCCGTAATCGGGAAGGCCTCAAAGTCGTTGGATGGCGTTGTCCCCCAAGTAGACTCTCGCGTATAGGAGACTTGTATCTGGTTACTATCTGCCATTATTTTATCCTCTATTATTACGCCATTAGGTCGTATCTGAACGGCGTGTTAATGTTCACTTGATAATACGGGTCGTCTCCCTCGCGCCCAACAGGGACAACGCTTGACGCTTTAAAAACAACGCCACTTATTGTTATACCGCGCAGAGCTGTGCCAACGTCGTCGGCTATTGCCAGAGCAGTATTTGCGCCCTCATCGGTTGGCGTAAACACCTGCACTAAAATATTGCCAACCTGTCTCCATCGTCGGTTACTCGTCCCGCCGATAGATGCTTGTAGCTGTTCGCCCCCCTGCACCCCAATTCGCGCCCATCCTTGATCGGTTGCAGGGTTAAAGTCGTCTAATGGGTCGAACGGCATATTCGGCCACGCTATCGGCACCAAAGGCCGGAGCGTATCCATTTGACCCTTGAAGCGGGTCAAGATCGTGTCATAGGTGTCGGAGAAACTCATAAATCACGCCTTAATGTTATGGCTTGCTGAACCTCTGCAATAGATATAGCGACCATTCCCTGCGGGGCTTGGTCACTCCATGTGCCTGTTTCAAGGCGATTGATATAAGGCAAGTTGTTAGTGATCCAAATATCTTGCCCCTCTTGGGCGTTTCTTAGTATCGCCGCCCCTTTAGCCTTAGCACGACCGGCAACGGCTGACTCCTGCCTCCCTTGCGGTATTTTGTCGGTGTTGGCGTATGAGGTTTCACCAAGCCGGGGCGATGAAAGAGAGACCTGCCAGTTGGCCCGCGCTCGGCCCGTATCGACCGGGGTGCGGTCTACAATGCGCGAGAGTAGGTCAAGGGCCACCGCTCGCTTGACTTGGTTGGCGTTCTCTTGTGCCGCCTCTAATGCTTCGGCAAGTCCAAGACTAAATATTTCAATATTGCGCTCGTTCGACATTAGGCCCGTGTATGTAGGTAATGTATTACGTCCGTCGCTCCGGCTCTTACCGTCTTGACGGCGATCACTTCCAACTTCTTAGAGTCGTCTACGAACTCGTCGCCGGGTTCGGGCGTAAAGTCGCCGTTATCGCCTTTGGCCGCTATGATATATTGCCGGTCTGAGTCCTTGACGACAACGCCGTCCCTCTGCGAGTGCGTGAAGTCGTCAAGGATGCCGTAAACGCTTTGGTTCGTCGTTGCGGTAGACTGCACCTTCCACGGCGTAGCTGAGACGGGAGTCTGCGTGTCTCTGTTTATGTCGTACGTTGTGCCGAGGTTTTTTATGAGCCTCAAGGCCATGTCTGCCTTTGCCGCTGTATTCATTTAAACGCCCTCTAAGCCCTGTCTAAGTCGCCCGTCATCGCGCCGCGCCATGTTCCCAGACCGCCGAGGATACGCATCAGAATGGGCAAATAAGGCTCTACAGAGGCACCAGAGAAATACTCAACGCGCACGGGGCCGACCTGCTCCATTTTAGTATCGCCGCCCCTGTCGTAGTTCTCGTTAAGGGGCTTGCTGATATGTAGTAGGGCAAGCTCACAGGTCGCTTGTCGGACGCGCTCCGGCACGGAGTTGGTCGCTATTGTGCGGTCCTCGTTATCGGTCGCATCTGACCGCGGCCAACTTAGCGACTGTGTTAGGCTGAACACCTCGCCCGTCCACTTAAACATCCCGTCAAGGGTCGTTGTCGCATAACGAAGCGCGCCCTCTTTAACATCAAGTTGCGAGTTCGGCCAGAGTTGAGGGTCGCTGTGGTTCTCAAAGTACGTTGTAGCGTCGGCCACCGATATATAGCTGTCGGCATTGGGGACGACAGAACCGTCCTCTACAATAAGAGCCATTTATTTATCCTCGTCCGCTTTGCTTTCCGACTTTTTGCCGCGGAGTGAAACCCGCTTTTTTGGCTTGGCTTTTTCTTCGCTGTAGCCTTCACCTTTCCAGTATTTTTCCGCATCCGATCCGGCATCAACAACCACCGTCTCGTCACCCTTGTATAGTTCTTTAGTTTCCATCATTGCCCCTAATTTTTAGTGAGGGGCAGAAGTCGCCCCCCTGCCCCTCACTGATAAAATTGGCCCAATCCGAGAGATTAGCCCAACACGCGGGTCAACAAGTCGCCCTGTATAACCTTTGCGCCACAAAGTACGTCAATGCTGATCGTGTCGGTCTTGGTCGAGCCGTCATAATCAAAGACGATACGCAGACCCAAGCCACGGTCGGCAATATACTCAGCGCGAGCCGCGCCCGAGGGTAGTTCCAAAGGAACAACCGCGTAAGACAGCCCGTTGGGATGTCCGGCGATGTTGATCTGGTGGTCGGTCGTCTCAAACGTCAGAGCGGCGTTGTCAGCAACAGCGGCACCCAGACCGGTCTCCTCAATCGTGATAGAGGTTGAGCCGTTGGTCGAAAGGACAACGTGCTGTTTGCTGTCACCCGCAACCGTAAAGACATCACCGGCAACGATCGTATTGCTACCTGTGTCAACGGTCAAGGTCGTCGCACCTGCGGCAAAACCGGCACCATTATTGATGAGGTAGCCCGTCGGTCCGTTGGTGTCGTGCGTGGCGATGTTCTGGTCCATGTAGTAATCCATGCCCAGAATACGGCCCATGCTCGCCTCACGGAGTGCAGAACCATCGTCGCCGCGTTGATCGGCCTGTAAGACCTGCGTGACGTTGCCGAGCATATCCGCTTTCGCTTGGCTGTCGAGTATACACATACGGCCACGCGTCGGCACCTTGAGGTCGTCGAGTTTCTTGACAACGCCAACCATGTCAGCTAATGAGTCGGGCGGGTCTCCGGCAGTCCCAACAAAGTTGGGAATCTGGGAACCCTTACCGAGGATATAGCTGTCGATGCTCTGGGCGATAGCGACAACGGCGGGTTCGAGCAACTGCTGACGGAAGTTTTCGAGGTCGAGCGTCCACTGCTTTGACGTAACGGCAAAGGTTACGTCAAAATGCTTTTCAAGCGTCAAGTCGCGGCTCGATTCGGTCGCGTCTTGCGTTGTGGTCGTGGTCGTGAACTCTTGAGCCGTAAAACTCGCGGGGCCACGTACAGCGATTGTGTCGCCGACCTTCGCGCCGCGAAACTCGTCAGCATATCCACGGTTGAATAGATTGGCCGCCACCAGTTCATTCTCAAGAATCAACAAAGCTTCGCGACCGATAACACTGGGTGTTAGAAACGTATTAGCCATGCTAAAAAATCCCTCTTTTTATTATAGGCATTAAGCGGGGATTAGTCCCTGCTCTCGTGCCTGTCTGTATTCAGTTAACGACATTGATGAAACCTCATCTGGCGTTAGTTCACGCCGCGCACCACCCTGCTGAGTCGTGCTATCTGGTGTTGTTCCACCTCCAGAGTGACCATTGGCCTTGAATGCCACCGCGAGGTCTGGGTCGTTTCTGCGCTCTGCTACGAGGTCAGCAAACCCCATAGGAGTTAAGTCTTGGCCCTTTATTCGCGGCGTTCCTTCGCCGTCAACGATCTCCACAACAACCTTACCATCTTCGTCAGTTCGTGCGCGGACTTCGTTCTTGAGTATCGGCATCAAAAGGCGCGGATTTCCTCCGGCCTCTATGATTGCGTTTTGCAACTGGCTGTCAATTAATAAATCTTTGATCTGCTCCATACGAGCGTCGGCAAGGCTTTGTATGGGCGCGGTCGCCTTTTCGACATTCTCGCGAGCGGATCGTTTGACTGCATCAAGTTCGGCCTTCATCCGAGAAATAGCCTCGGATTCCTCGCCTTGTGAGATTTGCATTGACTCCAGTTGGTTTAACGCCTCGGCCAACTCTTGTGGGCTTCGCCCTATTGCAGAGAATTGCTTAAGGCCTTCCTCTGCTTTAGTCGCCCGGTCTTTGAGTTTGCCGAGCGTGGATTTAAGCCCTTGCACATTTTCCAACGCGTATCCGCTCTCGCCGGACACTGACAAAATATAACCACCCGCGTCTGATTCCGCATAATATTCTTTCACGTTATCCGGTATATCTTCAGCAGACTCATATATAGGTTTAAGCATTGCATCCCCTTCGGTAGATACCTGCAACTCGGCAGGGTTTCAAGTGATACGGGCGACTCGCGCCTGTATTATTTTACTACGCCCTCTTTCTTTTTTCAAGGGCTTTTAGTTGCGGGAGTGTTAAGAGCTTCCCGTTGTTATTAGTGAACTCATTTATTTTTATCTTGTTTCCCCTAAAAAGGGCCGCTCGACTCGGGCCGAGGATTTGGTCTTGCACCTCTTTAGGTTGTCGCCGGAGCCATTTATTGTAAGTGACATCCGACGGGACTGCACCGTTCATTGAAGCGCGAGCACCGACCGGCGCGTCAGCCACATCAAGCCCCAACTCGCGGTAGCTTTTTAGGACCGGTGTCATTGTGCACCGGCAATTTATGTGAGCCGGTGGCTGACGGTGCGCCGTGCCGGGCTTAAAGACTTTACCGTCAAGCCCTCCGCACTCGGGGCAGGTGCGCGTGTCTAATGTCGCCACCCATTTTATGCCCTTTATAATATCGTCGTTCTGGGCGAAGGTCTCCTGCCGGGCCGCGTTCGAGACGTTGTTTATTGAGGTTCGGACGATGGCCTCGGCCTTGCGGCGCGTCGTGTAGAGGATGCCGTCAGTAAATTTATTAGCCCTCGTTCCGCGCACCCTCTGCACCATCTGCCCGACCGTCTGCCCCTCTGCCGCGCCCAGTCTTATAGCGCGTTCGAGTTCTTCCTGTGTTGAGCGTTGTAGTTTACTAAACCACTCCGTCAACGGGGTACCCTCTATCGGCGTATTGATAGCGATAGACCGCAACAACTCAGCTGACGGTATGGTTGTATCTAAGACGACCGGAGAGGCCTCGTCAATTAGATCGGCCACCCAGTCGGCCTCATCCCGCGAAAGTTCTGCCAGTAGCGGAGTCAAGCCTTGCCGGGCTTCCCGGAACCGTCGCTCGTTTATTGTGCGTAGATACCCAAACAACTTTTTCATTCGCGCCGTCGTCGCCACGCCCGGGTCAACGCCCAACTGCCCAATCTTCTCATAGCGTCGAATTAACTGCGCGAGGATATCTTGCTCCATGTCGTCAAGCAGTGCGTTGATCTTTTTGACTTCTGTCCCGCCCAACTGTTGCAAATATGCTTGATGACGGATAACGCGGTCCATGACCTCCTCGTTGAGCGTCAACGACTCGCCGAGGTCACGGATGTCAACTTGCTTGTTCAAGCAGACTCCTCAACGGTGTCGGGTTCCTCTATGAAAGCAGTTCCATCCACCATAAACGGGCTTTCTGTTTCAAGTCCCGCCAGTATTTCTTCAACATCGACAGCCTCATGGTATAGCCCCCTTCGCTTACGCTCGGCCAGATAGGTGCGGCGATCCAATACGCCGAGTTTGTAGTCTTCGCGGATTTCTTCCAATTCGCGGCCTGTCGCCGCACTATAACCTAAGTCCTCACTAATGGAGACCGCCGGAGCGTCTAAGTTGCGTCCGGCCCATTCTGCCGACAGTGCGAGGGCTTGCTGTAGTCCGTCCTCTAATAACATAACGTATGCCTCAAGGTCGCTGATCTCGCGGCTTGCTTCTATCGCCAGTTCCGTGGCTGTAGGGTTGCCGCTCTTACGCTCGACCGGAGCCAATGCGAGGCTTTGCATTTGTTGTTCTAACTGCCGGAGCGCATCGGAACCAACCTTGACGGCGGACCCGTCGGTCTCTATGACCTCGACATCGCTCTGCGGGTCCTTGTTGCCGAACACTTTATACGGCCCTATCTCGACAGATGCGACATCCTCCTTACTGAATCCGCGAAAAAACAGCATAGGCACACGCGCCACGGATTCGATATTGTCTTGGTCGGACTGGTTGCGCCAATGCTTGGCGTTGAGATGCGCCAAGCCTTCAAGGGGTGGCTCGCATTCGAGCAAGCCCTTGCGGTTGGCATAGACCGTCACGAGCGGAATCTTGCCGAGCGTGTTGGGGTATTCGGCGACCTGTTCCCACTGCTCCTCCTCCTCGTCGCCCGAGACCCGTTCCCACAATTCGATCATGTCCGGCATCCAGACGACAACGTAATGCACCGGACGCGTTGCCCATCGGTTCGTCTGGGATGGCACATCGACAACGTGGCGCACCTGCAACCGCGTTAGTTGCTCCACACCTCCGACGCGCTCGCCCTGCCAGTTGATCACCGACGGAGGAGAGATACCGACCATATAAGGCCGCAGTTGTAGCTCTTGCTCGTCGGCCAGTGTCAACTCGCGTCCGAGCATATCCTGCAACTTGGTTGTGTTCGGGTATTCAACGAGGATATGCGTCTTGCCGTAGACGAGCAGGTCTTGCAGTCGTTCTTTCGCAAACGTCGTAAGATTGCGCCCGGTCAAGTCGACGTTCTGGGCGAGCATCTGGAAAAATATATCCGCGTCCTCGGCCAACTGGACCGGAGCCGAGAAGGGCCGCGCTGAGTAGGTCGTCACTATATCGCGGTACATGTCATATAGCACCGAATTGGCGAGGCGCGTCTGGTAGCGATCATCCGACTCTTTTGGATACTGCGGCAGGTATTGCCGTCCCGCATCGCGCATCGCGAGCGTTCCCTGCATAAGTATCTGCGGCAAAGCCCAACGTCGCGCCATGCGTTTATACGCGGTGTTGGGGGTTGCTACCGTCGCGCTATCTGCCGCCTCGTCGTCGTGTGCGAAGTCGAAATAGTTCATTTATTGCCCTCTATAGTATCTAAGCTATATCTCATCTAAATCCCACGAGGAGATTTTTTCCGGTGCGTCTATCGGGTGCTCCGCTACAATATAATAACCCAACGCGTCCGACGCATGGGACAGGCGCGGGTCGAAGCGTTTGTCTATCTCGCCAGAACCGCCCTCTAATACGCGCACCCCCTCAAGGTCCTTGTGTAGGTTCGGGGCCGCGTCTGGGTTAACATACAAGTTAATCTCGCCTTCGCCATCAACCAGTCGCGTGTTGACTGCGTTGACGCGTGAACGCTCCGAAGGGTTCGCCCTCGGGACGCGCATATATACGTCATAGTACTGCCCAAGCTCCGACTGGACTATATCCCAATCGCTACCCGAAGTCTTGGCCGTCCCTCGCGCCCCGCCGGTTGCGTCCCCATAAATATAGACAATTCCCTCGTGGTTCGCCCAATCGTTTATGAGTCGCCCACAGACGGCGATGGTGTTGCTGTTGCGCGGTATATGCACCTCGCCAATGACGACCGTCACATCGGCCCCTGTTGCCGGATCGGGTAACTCTTGGCAGACCACCGCCACCCCCGGCGACACGTTGAAGTCAAAACAAAAAATCAGCGGCTCACGCGGGTTGTATTCGAGGTCCGTCCGAAGATGGTCCTCGCAATACGCGTAATATGCTTGACCTTGAAAATTTACAAAGCTCGCCTCGTACTCTTGGGCGAATGTCAACGCGTCCATATGCCGCCGTGCGGCTTCTATCTCGCCCTCTGGGAGGACTAACGCGCTCACCCAATGATATGACCCCCACTCGCTCTCTGGGCCGTGTGCGAGCATTTGAGCCTTCGCATATTGGTCCAGATCATAGTAATGGTTTCGGCCCTCTGGAACGCCTGTAAAATCACACCACCCGTTGCGGTCCGACAGGGCCGGACGGATATGCTCTTGCCAAACCGTCGGTTTCATGTTTGCGTATTCGTCAAGCACCCCACCGTCCCAACCGACCCCCTCAATGCGCTCGGGCTTGTCGAGTCCGAGGACGTGAATCTCTGCGCCGTTTGCCAGTCGAATAATCAACTCGCTCTCGCTCGGCTCGGTCGCTCGCCATTCGGGCGCGACCAGTGCCTTGAGGTCTGACCAGAAAATCCGCTTGGCTTGGTCGCGGGTCGGTGCCGCCGCGAAGTAGCGCGGGGTCGGGTAGTCACTCCCGCGCAACGCCCGGTGGATCAGTCGACGCTTGCCTATAAGTTCGGTCTTGCCGGAGCGACGGCCACAAGGAAACGTGTTAAAGCGATGAGTGCCGCGATAAGCCTGTATCTGTACATCTATCGGGCGTAGCGGTGTCCATCGCTTAGGGAGGATTCCCGTCAACCGCTCCCGCCCATCTGGTCGTCAATAGCGTCGAGGGCTTTCCGAAACTCTGAAGCGATGTCTGCGCCGGTTCGCGTCGTTTCTACGCGGTCGGTCTGGTTAAGTCGATTCTTGCCAAGCCAAATCAGCATCGCCGATTTGCCCGACATCGCTGCGTCATATTGCGCCCGACGGATTGAAACGTCGCCTTCTGACAGGCCGCGCTCGTATGCCTCGCGCAGGCTTTTCTTCTGCTTAAGGTATTTACCAAACGTCGTGCGGCTCACTTGTATTACGTCGGCGATCTCGTCCCACGTACAGCCAAGCCGCGCCAGTGCGCGGACCTGCTCCTCGTCTATTTTTGCGGCCTTTCGTCCCATACTATTCTATGTCCGTTCGTTTTCTCTTGTTGCCGTCTGGCTCGCGGTCTCTCTGGTCGCCGTCTGGCCGGTGAAATCCTCCCACCGCTTGACGATAACGTCGCAATACTTCGGGTCAATCTCCATGCCGTAGCATTTGCGTCCGAGTTGCTCGGCGGCGATAAGGGTTGTGCCGGAGCCGAGAAAGGGGTCG
>Ga0208542_1000032_pt1 | contig 42404 bp, 67 predicted proteins | sample DEB08_DNA_3_FD_185495 | JGI IMG/M metagenome (GOLD analysis project Ga0208542, IMG submission 185495) | Aqueous microbial communities from the Delaware River and Bay under freshwater to marine salinity gradient to study organic matter... | ecosystem: Environmental > Aquatic > Marine > Coastal ... | reverse complement strand
AAGTCTTTTTTGTCTGTTATTGAATTGGGATTTGTGCTGGTATCAACATACCACCACCCATATCATCGTCATCATCAATGTCTTCTGTAAATACGGAATGAATTATAAAAGCACCCAACAAAAAGGTTGCTAGTAACATCATCACCAAATACCTGGAATAAGTTGACCTGTTGCTGCATATGATCCCATAGCGGCAATGACACCAATCATTGCTGCCCAACCATTAATACGTTCTGCTCTTTCGTTCATTGTTCTTGCTCCTGCGTTTTGTTGTAAATAATGACTCTACCATTTTCATGAGTGAATACTAATTCATCATCATGTGCCCAGCAGAGTTCTTCGTAAAGGGCATTTAGTCTCTCCATATCATCATAGAGTTGATTTGGATTAGGCATTTGATACTGATTCATATGGATGTTGTGGTTTATGTTCTCTATCCATAGGTTTAGAAGGAGTCCATGGGTCTCGTGAAAGATTTTTGATAACAATGAATGCTTCTTTGTTATACTTTCGAGTCCCAATAGGTGATTGCCATTTCTTGTTATACACTTCACCTACATCAATACCAGAAACTTGAGTTCCTGCCATTTCAACTACAATATTATCACCTTCTTCCCACCCATATTTTTGGGCAAGAGAAGCAACTTGTTCATAAACAGATGGAGTGTCCATTACTCGATCTTCTGGTTCAAGACTTCCGTGCATCAGTAGAGGTTTTCTTCTTGTTCAGTTTCAAGTATAACATCAGAAGTTGGATATGCAACACAAGTGAGAACAAATCCCTCTTCAATTTGATCATCATCCAAGAATGATTGATCACTTTGATCTACTGTACCAGATACGATTTTACCTGCACAGGAAGAACATGCACCGGCACGACAAGAGTAGTTTAAATCAACTCCACCTTCTTCGGCAGCATCAAGGATGTATTGATCATCTTCGCAAGTGACAGTGGTTTCAGCACCATCAGGAGTGCGGAGAGTAATGTTAAAAGTCATCGTTTAATAAGTTTCGGATAATTGTTCTACGGAATATGCCAACAATACAAAGAAGGCAATGCTAGTCATTGTAAACAAGATTTGATACATTGTCAAGTACTCAGAAACCAAAGAGTCCGAAAAAGAACACACTACCAGTCGTAGCATAAGAAACCAGGGCAGCAGCAAATCCAATCATTGCAGTGCGACCATTGAGTTTCTCTGCACGTTCTGCATGTGTCTCAAGACCATATGCCTCAGTATAAGAGGGATCGACATACATACGGGGTTCAGTGGCCCACATGTTTGTGCGTCCACCGTCTTCGGTTGTTACAGTCATTTGAGTTTTGTGAAGAAACATTACAGTATTATATAGGAAAAATAAAGAGAGGTCAAGCCCCTCTCTGTGTCATTCACTACTTTTTTGTATAATGTATGCTCTACCTTGCTCATCAAATCCGTCAATATCAATATAAACTGGTTCTCCTGAAAAATTATCCACAGGAGCAATCAACAAATAAGGTCCCGGAACTCTATCAGTTCTTATATCATAAGTTCTAAAGTTAGTGGGATGAAAATGAATCGTAACTACTTTCTTACCAGGATTACGACAGGTATATCCAAGTTCTCTCATATGATATGTAATCTTATTATCACAACCAGGTTTACCCATCGTATAATTCATAGCATTACATGTTGGTATTGGAGTTTTAAAAATCCAAGAGTCTTGTGATGCTGAATTATCATATGGTTCAACTTCCCAGTTCTTACCATCTGTAGTAGATATTTCCCATCGACTCAATGCATAAAATTGTTTTTCCATATTAAGACTCTTGAAGAATCGAAGAGTATCATCAAAAATAATATCTGCATTTGCAACTATACAGATTTGATCTTCCAACTCTTGATTACAAAAATCAAAAAGATCTTTATAAGTTGGTCTATTTTTTCTCACTATTCTATGAATTTTAGGAGAATCGAAGTTTAGTTCCGAATCACCTTCCATAAAAATATAAACCTTATCAATCAAATCATTGGCAAGATTTTGATGGAGACAATAAAGATACTCTCCGTTTCTCATATGATTACGAGAGTTAAAATATTCTATAATAAGATTCATTGATCAGAAATCCAATCCATTAAGTTTACTTTTGGTTCCCACTCAAAGGTTCTTTTTAATTTATTATTATTCGCAAGAGTTACTCTTGACTCTCCAATTCTTGGTGGAATGTTTATTTGATTACTAGAAATGGCATCGGCAATTTCATTGATGGAATAATTTACTCCATTACCAACGTTATATAACTGTCCATAATTCATATCATGAACTTCTTTTGTTGCTGCCAAAATATTAGCAGACACAACATCAGAAACATGCGTAAAATCTCTACGTTGCTCTCCATCCCCAACGATTGTAAGAGATTCTTTACCTGCACGTTGACGTAAGAAGATGCCTATTACAGGGGCATATTGACCCTTCAGAGGTTGCCTTTCTCCATATACATTGAAGTATCTGAGAAAAACTGTTTTCAATCCAAACAAGTTAGTATACATCTTACAAAGTTTTTCACCAGTAACTTTAGATACTGAATAAGGATTCAGACAATCATCACTCTGAAGTTCATCATTGGGAGGTTCATTGAATCCATAACCAGATGAAGTAGAAGAATAGATTACTTTCTTTACACCTGCCTCACGGGCACACTGAAGAACAGTAACCGTGCCTACACAGTTCACACTGACTGCCTCAATAGGATTCAAAATAGCAGGTTGAATTCTAGACTCGGCAGCAAGATGAAACACATAATCGATATTAGTCATTGAGTTTTTCAATAACTTATAGTCTCTAATATCACCTTTTATATTGTAAGCCTTAGGATTTCTATAAAAATCTTCATTAGATTCTGCACTCTCATTATCATAACAAACAACTTCATGACCCATCTCAAGAAGTTTATCTACAATGTGAGATCCAATGAATCCTGCTCCCCCTGTTACTAATGATTTCATATCAATTCAAATAAATTTCCTTAAATTTTTGGCAAACTTTTTCTGGAGTGTAGTCTTGATAACAATTCCATTGCAAAGAATTTATTTCCACCTTGTCTAAATTTTTCAGAATATGTAAAATATCAGATTCAGTTTCAAAGTATATCCCCTTTTCTCCAAGTGTATCTATATGATTTCTTTCCGGCGATTTTTCATAAGTAATGATAGGTTTATTTCTAATTGAAAACTCTGCACAGGAAAGTCCAAACGATTCACCAACATGCCTAGCATGAAGCATAGCATCACAAGTATTAATAAACCTCACCTTAATATTCATATCAGAAGTTCCAGGTAAGTAGATCACTCTCTCATGTTCAATAAAAGGTTCAGTGAACTGAAAAATAAACCAGACATCAGATCTTTCATCCAATACTTGTTTTATTGCCTGCTTTACAAAAGGCAAATCAAAAGTTTCCCATCCACCATTTCTACCGAAAACCAAAGAGTCTTTAGGGATAGATAGTTCTTCTCTCATATCTTCCTCAACATCCGGAAGATGTACCATATATGGTACATATGGAATCTGATAATCAGTTATCTTTGATAACCACTTTGATCCCATGGCATATACATCACCATGAATATCGGAGACAGAACATACCGAAATAGCATTGACCAAATTCTTTGCTACTGTAGAAATAATTCCGTCCGGTTTACCACCCTTCTCCATAAGGAAAGCATCACATTTATTTTGAGATAGAATCTTATCTATTTCAGACTTATCATTATATGAAAAAACAGAAAACTCTTTTGAAAATTTTTCAATAACTCCTACATCATTAAATTTATTTTTATTATCATACATGATAATTGGATCAAGACCAAGATAGTGTCTAGTCCAATATGCCCAATCATAAATTGCTACAGTAGTCCCCCTCAAAGAGAGGGCATTATCATGAAAAGCTATCTTCATTGGGAAATTTTTTGTTCCAAATCTTTACGGGCAGTATCTCCGAGTTTATTCATCTGTTCAAAGAAAGCAAGAGATAGATTAATATTATCATCAGAGATAGTTGGACTAAAAGGACCAACTGATTCGTAACCATACTCCATATTAAGAATGCGTTGGAAGTTATCTCCTTGGAAAATGTCTGCCCAGCACTTCTCACCAATGGTAGGAACAGTATCAAGATAGAAAGAATAAATGATCTGTTCGGTAGTTCTTTGACTACCAGTGATGATTTCAGTATTTCCAAAGTTACACTGATTCACAAAAGCAATAGCAGATTGTGCATCAATTCCAACCTCTTCCATGCGACCAGGAATGATGCTGATATATCCAACGTCATAAGTACAACACTTTAGTGCAGTTGAAGAATCTGCAAGACCAGTAACATTAGTGATTACATATTCATTAAATTGATCAACATATTCTAAAGCTTTTTGATAGGGAGGAATTTTCATACCAACCTTACAAGTTCCTTGAGTTGCATTAGTAATAATCTTAGCATACTCAAGAATTACTTCAGGATCAAGATGAGAATAAGGTGCTTGAATATGAATCTCACCTTCATTATCTCCACGGATATCTGCAACCAATTTGCCCATGACTACCGCATGATCCAACCATTCATCTAGGTGATACTTATCTACCTTACTAAAGGCATTTGGGTTTGTAGTCACACCACGAACGAATTTTGGATTAATATCGGATCCATACTTATCCATAGTAGATTTTATGAAATCTACATTAGCAGTATCAAAGAAAAAGTCTCTCATAATTGTTTTAAAGTTTCGTTAAAAGTTTTCCAGTTTTCTAGTCTGACTGCTTTGTCGTCAACATAAAAATCTGCAACTGGTTTTCCAAAATGAAGTTCATCATAAGGAATACCGTGTTTATCTAGCCATTCTACCACAATAGGTGATTGCTTGGCAATAATTTTACCCAAGTTATTATTATGAGTAACCATGTTCCTAGCAGTCATTATAATAATGTAATGACCTTCTGCTTTTAGTTTTTGAAGAGTCTCTATTGCTCCAGGAATTGGTTTTACATCACTATAATGTTCACCTTCCTTTCTTATATGGCAGAGAGTTCCGTCAAGATCAAAACAAAATTTATAGTGTCTCATAGATTTCATTCAAAATATTCAGTCCAGTAATAAACATTGCCTTCTGTCTTTCTAGACTATCATAATGTCTAGCACACATACCAATAAATATACATCCCTCAATCAATCTTATTTTCTTATAATCAAAACCAAATCTATTGACCAAATCTACAAACTTATTATTAATATTTTGTTTACTAGATTCGTTTTCAAACTTTAAATCGAACTGATTATCTATTACATTTATATTAAACTTATCATAAATGAAATACTCATACCCACCATTACAAGAGTGAGAAATTTTTGCCAGATCGTAATAAGGATCACCATAATATTTGGTTTCACCAAACATACCTCTAGGATCAATCATCTTAAGAATTAGATCATTTGTAATAGAATTTACTCCATACAAAATATTACTAAAGCAGAGGTCACCATGAATAAAATAAAATTTATCTTCGATTAATTTTGTCTCAATAAATTTTTTTATCTCTCCCCATATAGTATCAAAGGATTTAAGTATCTTTCCATTCAAAAGAAATTCTTCTTCTTTCAATAAGTTTTGAAAGAAATCGAAGTTATACATCAGATTGACATACTCTTTCTCTGTCTTATCAATAAACATCAACAGAGAATCTCTACGATTGGCATCAATTGATTTAGAATTTTTATAACAATTAATATATCCCAAAAGAAAATCAAATGCATTTTCCCAAAAAATATCATCATAGTCTGATGATACCATTACATTTCCAAGATTATTATAAGCATAATATTCTAACTCTAAAGAGTATGGAGATTGTAAGTTGCAATCAATTAGTCTTGGGAAGAATACTTTTAAATCTTTAGGAAGATCCAAATAGTAGTTTGCTTCTCCCTTCAATCTATCTTCTTCACTCGTCTTAATAACACTAGCTTTGGTTTGAGGATTTAGAGTAAAACTATTATATGCTCTAGTCGTAAATTCCATTAAATCTTTGCCATAGACTCAAGTGTTTCTTCATCAACAACAGACAATGGAACACTACCTACAGAATTTTTATTGTAAACTTCATCATGAAGTTCCTCAATAGAGACAAATGTAAGATTGTAGATATCAGCAAATTGTTTCAGATTGTCTCCTTTGATCATTTTACCATACTCATCCATAATCTCAATGATTACTCCAACTTGCTTCATATCAGCAAGTTTCAGAATCTCTACACAACCTTCAGTATGTCCACGTCTCTCACTAAGAAGTCCTGGACGGGCACGAAGAGGGAACAGGTGTCCTGGTTGAGCAAGGGATTTTGGTTCAGAAGAATCTGATAAGAAAGTAGAGATAGTTGCTACACGATCATTAACAGACATACCAGTTGTAGCTCCCTCAACAGCATCAATACTAGTAGCAAAAGGAGTTCCAAACTCATCACACCCGTTAGAGTTCATCATAGGAATACCAAACTGATCCAGTTTCTCTTGTGTGCAAGGAAGGCACATCAAACCTCTTGCATGACGCATTGCGAAGAGAAGATTCTCTGCCGTTGCTTTTTCTGCTGCAAGAACAATATCACCTTCAAATTCACGATCATAATCATCGACCATAACAATGGGTTTACCATTACGAAGATCTTCAACTGCCTGCATTACATTCTGACGTTTAATATGAAGCATGATATCGTTAGGACTACCGAGAGAGACAAACTCATCACCTTCCATATGATAATTCATAATTTTTTTACCTTCAGAAATTAGGTAATTATAAGTAAGAGATACATACTTTTCTTTAACACAGGACATTTTACCAGTTGACCATCCAGCATCAGTATCATCAGACATTAATTGTTCGGCACTTTGGATAAAAGATTTTCCCTCTTTCCAATAGAATATGCCATTAAGTGCTAAAGGAGATATGGCAATCTTTTCAGCAAGACGAGTTGCATAACCATTTTCATCAAGTTCAATATGACTATAAGGACTATCAGATCCTACCTCAATGTTTGGATGATCGTATGTACTTACAACTCCATCAGGATCATTGTTTCTAATAAAACTTAAAAACTTGTTAGAGTTCCAAGGAGTATATTGATCACAATTAGTTATGATTAATGGTTCGGAAGTATTGATATTTGCTTTCTTAATCCCCAACAAACAAGTTTCTGCTTGACCGAGTGTGGACTTTCCAATGTCAACAATTTCTAAATTAAGATAATACTTTTCTTTAATGTTATTAATAATATCAATATATTCTTTTTCTAATCCATTAACGATGACAAAGTACTTGCCAGCAATCTTTAAAGAAGAAAGAGACCACTCGATCAAGGATTTGCCTTTAAAATTTACAAATGGTTTGGAATCGATATATCCATTATTTTTAAACCTAGTCCCAAGACCAGCAATTGGAAATAAAATATTCATGTTGAAGTAGTAATTAAATTTCTGAAGTCGTTCTGTTTCTTAAAAAGACCCAACCACCGTTTACGGCAGATGGATTTACACATACCATATTCATTTTTTCACGATATTCTCTCAGACTATGAAAAAATAATCTATGATGGCACAAAGGTATCTTATCACCTTGTAAGTAATTTGTCAAGTTGTCGTATATTTCACAGATCTTTAAAATTTTATCTGCTGAAGCACAAAACCATTTGGCATCAAGATGTGTGTTTAACCATTCGTCACCCCTAACATATGAAAAATAAAGTTCATCCTTATTCATCTCATAATCTTTTATTGACTCATCACAAATACACCCTACATCCGTTCTTGTTACAATAACAAAATCATATTCCTCATTAAATTTTTGTATAATTTCACCAACCCTTTTCAATGAGTACAGTGGAGAAAGTGTTTGAAATGCACTTTTTGTTATCTTAGAAAGATCTGTTTGTTCTGGTATGTCAGAAAAATCTTCCCTTTGCTTTTCTATAATTACATCCTTAAAGTCAAACTCAGCAAGCAATTTCTTTTTATCCAATTTTGATTCTTCCCAAAAATGGGCATAGTAATCTACTTCACATTCATCATAAAAATTTTCAAATTTATTTTTCCATAGATCATAATATCTAGGATATCCAAAAAAACAAATAGCAACTTTCATAATTTACCAAGAACGTCTGTCAGGGTCTATTACAAACCAACCAGACTTATTAGGTTGATTTGTAAAGGGATCTATTCCACCATTAACCGGTATTCTTGTTAATCCCATTCTATCTATATGAATTCCATTATATGTTTCTGGATGGAAAGCATTCCCCTCATCGAAATATTGATCAACACAATCAATGAGAGATGAATACTTATTCATAGTCTCAGAATTACACAAAGCAGAAGTATCAGACACTCCAAACTTGTTTACAGATTTAAAATCCCAAGCAGTTGGAATTAAAATATTATCATCAATCCTTGCTCTTTCCAACTCCTTTTCTTTTATAAAAGTATGCCACAAAGCATCAGCTCTGGCCTTTAAGCATAGATCATAAGTAAAATTATTTTCTTTCTCATACTCCATTTTAAATTCATTCGACTTTTTTAAATTATACATTCCAGATAACCATGTATGCGGTGTTGCTTCTGCTCGTTTTCTTCTATCAAATTTACTATCATCTGGATGAACTTCTTTTCTAATTTCATCAGTATATTCTCTAAGAAGATATTTCTTAGGATTCCAAAGTTCTTTAATTTTTTGATTACAATAATCGATTCCACTCTTGTTTGGATGTCCTGAGAAAAAAATATCGGGAGATAACTTATCAAGAACTATCTCTTTTAAAGAATCATAATCTTTTACAAAACTATCTAACCTGCCAATTATAAGTAAAGCTATTCTCATACAAATTGTGTTGTTGAATTTATATTTAATATTTGAGTTTTTATTTCTTCAGTATACACTCCTGCACGAAGTATCACAGTTGGATTATTCATATCACCAAGAACCTCAGGTGATTGTATTTTTAAATTAGTTCCGTATAATCTTTTACCTTGCTTTTTTATATCATTATCTAATACGGATACGATTATACTTTCATCTATTCCAAAATTCAAAAGGGTTTGAGAGAAAACATGAGCACCAAAAAGATAAGCATTACCTTCTATATTATTAAGTATATTGGACACATCACTCTCTAACTTATAGATGTAATCTAAAAACAAGTCTCTAGAATATTCAAAATTTACATCAACATCAACAATATCACTACATTTAATTGCCTTTACAAAGATAGAATGTTTATCGACTACTTTCTTGTCAATAGAAAATCCTGCTTTTGATAATACGTGCTCCAAAACAAACTCATCAAGATAATAAGTATGCTCAAAATTTATCGTATTCGTATACCCTTGTTTCAACCAATGTCTCATATTTGGTATTGATATAAACTGAACACCATCATCTGCAAGATCTTCAAATATTTTTTTAAGAAAATCTATAGGATTATATGCATGTTCAAAAACATGAGAATGAATAATACATTTATATTTTTTACTAAAAGATTGCGTTTCATAAAATCCTCTAATATATTTTAACCTAGAATCAGAAGACTCTTGATGTGATGGCTCAATGATTTCATAACTAAATTCAGAATCTAAAGTGGAAAAGTTTTTCCATAGACTTCCAGATGCTCCCCCTATTTCAAGATACCTATCAATATTATCAGAGTTTTTAATGATAAATTCAAAGAATCTTTTATGATGTTGTTGCCATATCTTTCCAACACTACCGGGAGTATGAGAATTTTCATACAAAATATTTGGATCGATTAAAGTTTTCAATTGAATCAATCCGTTATCAGAAACACCCCAGTCCTGATCAAAAAAGATATCATCTTCTATAGGTGTATCAACACATCCCATAAAGACAGGGAAACTTTCCAAAGTATATATTTTTTTTACGGATGCTTTATTATCTAAAATACAAATGTTTCTTTCAGTCATCTATGAGTACCAGTTTTTAAAAAATTCATAATCACTATAATTTTCAAGTCTGAAACAATCTCCAAGAACTTTATCAAAACTTTGAATTCTAATATCATTCTCAATACATTGTGCATACATCATTCTACATGCATCATATTTACCATAGTTAATAGAATGATTTGTTTCTGCTAGTTTGCCATAATCTTCCCAACAATTACAAAGAATATCCATTGTTTTGGAATTTCCCAACAAGAACATAGAGTAAATTCTATTGGGAGAATATGTTTTTCCAGTGTTAATATGATAACACACATTCTCCAAATCATCAAAATATTCTTCAATATCAGTATGTAAATGTAAAAAGTCAGGACGACTTCTTATTACAGCATCATATGTAAATGAATTATCACTTTCATATTTTCTCTTCATCTGAGCAGCAAGATGCATTGTATAGAATTCTGGACTACTGCTTGCCACCAAACCATACTCTTTATTATTATACCATCTATGCAATAAAGATTTTATTTCATCGGAGCAAAGATTATCAAGATACTCATCATAATCTGATATCACATAGTCCTTTACATTTACAAACTTTTCAATATCACTGGTGGTTATGACATCATCAACGTCATCTTTGTATAACTCAGGATTCTGAGATCTAACACTCCACATAGAAACACCACGATTTTTCCATGTAGATATGAAGACATCACAGTTAAATTTTTCACTCAATCTATTAGTGTGCTCTAGAACCTTTGGATGATCAAAGGTTCTCATTTGTCCACAAAGTAGTAGTGCTGTTCTCATTTTAGATTTCAAAATTTATTTCTAGTAGCCCATACTGGATAATCCTTACCTTTAACATTCCAGTTAGGTGCCCAATATGTTTCATCAGGAATACAATAGAATTTATACTTCTTACTCATGAGTGAAAAAACTGATTGATCGTGCCTATGTTCTTTAAACTCTTCGTGGTTCTGTTCTTGTGATGGAACATCAGTAATATAAAAATGATTATTTTCTACAGATATTTTTTTTATTTCCTCAAAAATATTTCTATTGTCTTGAGTATTCTTAAGGAGAAAGGTAGTTGCACATCTTTGTCCTGTATTTAAATGATCAAGAGTTTCTGGAAATATTTTCTTATAGGTATCCATTTTAGTATATGCCCGTTCTAAATGTCCCAGGTCAAAACATAAAGAACCATATTCTGAAGTTAAAGCACAGTATTCTCCAAACCTTGCAATACCTGCGTCATTAAATGTGCATCCAATATCAGCATAGCATATTAAATCATCATCAGAAGACAACTCCATCATTCTAGAAACCAAAAAAGACTTCCACATCCAATACCCATAACCTCTGGTTGAGGATAAAAACTTTTTATAGGGAATTATCTCCGGACAAAAATTAAATATATCCCTTTCCGAAAATAAATTTATGCTAGAAAAAACACCAAAATTTTCAGCATTCTGTAACACTCTAGAGTGTGCTCTAGAAAAACTATGAAATGGTGCACCAAAAGAAACTAAATGAATATTCATGATAAAGATTTAAACAAAAAGTCTTTGATATTATCCAGGGATACTTTCTCGGTAAAGATTGGTTCTTTTGCCATTTTATTATACAAATTATCTGATTGATCTAATTCAATGATTTTTTGAATCAATTCTTCATCAGACATATCAACTGCATTAATAAAACAATCTGGATTAAAATCTTCACCTATACTTTTATCTCCATAATAAATTGGAATATTTCCTGCAACTTTTCCGTGGAGTAACTTCTCCGTATGATATCCAGGAGTTACAGAGTTCTCATAACACAATGAAAACTTATAATTAGAAATCAAATCTAACTTATATTTTTCACCGTCTGGCAAATAGTAATTCGGATTTGCTTTCCCAAAAACATCTACCTGTTTGTAGTTAGAGGATATATTTTGAATTGCATTAATTCTAGATTCAATTTGTTTACCATAAACTATGGAACAAAATTTGTCTTTCTTCTTTTGTGTAAATTCATTATGATTGTATAGATATGATTCTGGAATCAACCAATCAGGATTATCATAACTATTGACTTCAAACCAATCAATGTAAAGATACCACAAAGGAAGTCTAAAATTTTTACCCTCATGCTCATCAGCATCAAAAGTTAAAGAGTAATCACACCTCTTAAAATTGGGTCTTACATTTTCACCCGTAAAAAATATTTTTTTACAATCTTTATATCTACCATTCTCATTCCCAAACAAACTGAAGAACATTACATCAGCATCTTCGGGTTCTACAACCTCAACATCCTCAAACAAATCACGAATGATGTGAATAAAGAAATTGTTATTTGGATCAAATGCTTTTGGATACTGCCAGAAGTCAGAGAATGTTATTTTCATGATTGAATAAAGGATCTATCTAAATTTAAGTGAGATGCTTGTTGCAGTGATGGTTCTGTCCAACCAACTTTCAAATTTTCTTTAATAATAATTTCATTTAATTTAAAATCTATTGGCCAGTTTATTGGATAAAGGTTTTGTATTATCTTCTTAGTAGCATCTAAAGAAAACATCATTGCATGAGTACATCTTGTCAATTGATTTTCCCCATAATGAATAAGTCTATTCTCTTTAATATATGGAGATGTAAAACCAAAACAACTACCCAACATTACACAATCTAATTTTGGGTTATAATTATCAAACTCTTCACAACAAACATTTAAATATTCTTCAAAGTTATCCGGAAGCATAATATCATCTTCCAAAATAACTATTGTTTCATATTCATTTTCAATCTGTTGTTCAAAACAATATTGATGTTTCAAATATAATGAAAGTTCAGGGATAGAAACTCTTTTACCAGCATTTTCATACAACGTATATTGATTCTGCTGAACACCAGGAACATTAGGATTAATGATTAAATCTTTCGTCCCTATCACTTCATCATAAGTTTCAACAATTTCTTCTGGAGAGAAATTTTCAACCCACTCCACTTCAATATTTTTAGATGAAAAGAAATTAATCAAATATTCTTTTCTATGTGTCAGTGGTGAATGATGACAAACAAAGATTTTATTCATTACACTCTTTTAATAATGTTCTCAAAGACACCTTGAAGTGAAAAGTAATCCTGATAAAGTTCTTTACCTTTCTTCAACATCTCATTGTATGTATCATCAGAAATACCTTTCAAAATATCGTAAGTATTTCCAATATTATCATCATCAATTATAACACAAAATTCTTCCCAATCCAATTCGTCAGACCAAGGAAGTGCATGGTCATCAGAAATATAAACAGGAACGGTATTCAATTGGAAGGACTCATAGAGTCTGAAACTTGTCGTTCCATATCCTCTAGGACATAGAGAGAATTTAGAAGCAGACATAACATCAAGGAAGTTATTCAGTTTTTCTTCTCCAACATTAATATCCCAGTTTCCTGCTTTGACGAGACAGTCATCCTTTCCACGGAATGCTTTCATCATATCGGTTCTCACCCAATAAGTATTGGATCCAATAAAGGAAGCAAAGTATTTTTGCTCTTGTTTAGGAGTTTCCGGAATAGAAGAACATACCAATGGAATGGGAATTACATTTCCTTTCTTACGATTACCACCGGCACAGAAGATCATAGTATCCTCAGGAAAATCTTCAAAGGGTCCATCGTCTTGTTGACAAATAGTAAAGTAAGATCCATCTGCACTTAGTGTGTCATACATAAGATTTTGCAGATCAGGATATGGTTGTCCTGCCCAAATCTTATTACAAAAAATATTTGACCAGAAGATATCAATATATTCTCTTTCTGGTTTATCTTCTAATTGTTGATAATGACTGTAAAAATATTCCTCTAGATATTCTCCTTGATGATAGGGAGGATATGTTGGTGTAAGAGACTTTGGTCTCAGATAATCTTCTTTCAAATAAACCACAGTCCTTCCTCCTTAAACTTATTGATTTTGGTTTCTACACCGACCATCCAATTATTGTGAACAATCATTGCATTTTCTTTTTTGCCTTGCTGATAATACACATTACCATTAGGAAATAGATCCTCAGATAATAATGCTATATTATCATTATATTTTGTAAGTGCAATGCGATTCATGATTAGTTGATCATCATCAGAATCATCTGCACCACATTCTTCTACTAACTGACGGCACTCGGGAGTCTCATTAAATACCATAAAGCCAGTGCAGATTGTAGACCCAGGAGCATCAGTTTGAAATAATACTTCTTCATGACCGGTCAGAATCTCAACAGGATTTTCTTTGAATACAATGTCAGTGTCAACCCACATCAGATTAGGATGTTCTTTGTGGACCTGATTAATGATCTTCCACTTGTGACGAACCACATTTCTAAATCCACTATTACTATCAAAAGTCCAATCCTGATATTCTTTTAAGTTACTATCCATATAAAGAAAAGCACCTTTATAACCTTCAAGAATAAAAGACTTATAAACGTCTTCATCCATACATGCAATAATAAAGTCATCCATATCAATGCCCACTTTTTCAGCAGACCTTAACATATTCAAACAAATATCATGACATCCAGAATTTAAAAATGTAAGAAATTTCATTGATCTTTATACCATTCGTAAGTTGATTTAATACCTTCTTTCAAATCAATCTTTGGTTCCCAACCAAGAGACTTTATCTTGTCCACATTAAGAACTTTACGTGAAGTTCCATTAGGTTTTGAAGTATCCCATGTTGTTTGACCTGGATACCCAACCACATCAGAAACAATACCTGCAAGTTCCTTGATAGTAATGTCTTCTCCTGTTCCAACATTAATTGGTTCTGAAGAATCATAATATTTCATACAAGTATAACATGCTTCGGCAAGGTCATCAACGTGAAGAAACTCTCTCCGTGCCGAACCGTCACCCCAAAGTTTTACATCTGGCCACCAGGGACCACCCATATCAATAGTATATCCTTCAGTCTTTGCATGATGATACTTTGCAATCATCGCAGGAAGAACATGAGATGACTCTAAATCAAAGTTATCATTAGGACCATATAGATTTGTAGGCATTAACGAGATAGCATTGAATCCATACTGTTGACGATATGCCTGACACATCTTAATACCAGCAATCTTAGCAATAGCATAAGCATCATTAGTTGGTTCCAAAGGACCTGTCATCAGGTATTCTTCTTTGATTGGTTGTTCGCACATCTTTGGATAGATGCAGGAAGAACCAAGGAACAGAAGTTTTTTAACACCAAACTTATATGCAGTATGAATGATGTTCGACTGAATCATCAGATTATCATAAATGAAGTGTCCAGGATAATCTTTATTTGCACCAATACCACCAACCTTTGCAGCTGCAAGATAAACATATTCAGGTTCATTGATTTCAAAAAACCTCTCAACATCTTCTTGTCTTCTCAAGTCCCAATGAGAAGAAGGTGAAGAAATAATATTCGTATAACCCTTCATATGAAGCATACGAACAATTGCTGATCCCACTAATCCAGTGTTACCAGCAACGTAAATTTTACTATCAGCATTCATGATTACACATGTCCTCAACCAATTGTTTAAAAGAAGTTTTAGGTTCCCAACCCAATTTTTTCTTTGCCTTAGAGGCATCACCTAATAAGGTCTCTACTTCAGCAGGACGGAAATATTTAGAGTCAATTCTGATAACCGTTTTACCATCAGAATCAATACCAACTTCCTCAAGACCAGAACCTTCCCATCGGATATTCATACCAAAATAAGGTGCAGATTCCTCAACAAACTGACGAACTGAATATTGTTTACCAGTAGCAATCACAAAGTCTTCGGGTTCTTCTTGTTGAAGCATTAACCACATTGCTTCAACATAATCTGTAGCATGTCCCCAATCACGAAGTGCATCAAGATTGCCCAGATATAAACACTCCTGCTTTCCTTCAGAGATTGCTTTGAGACCCATTGTAATCTTACGAGTTACAAAGGTCTCACCACGTCTTGGAGACTCATGATTAAAAAGAATACCACTACAGGCATACATTCCGTATGATTCACGATAGTTCTTTACTATCCAGTACCCATAGAGTTTTGCAACACCATAAGGAGAACGTGGATAGAAAGGTGTAGTTTCAGTCTGCGGAGTTTCTTGTACTAAACCATAGAGTTCACTGGTGGATGCCTGATAAATACGAACCCTATTCTCCATACCAAGCAAACGGACTGCCTCAAGCACTCTCAGGGTGCCTATAGCATCTGTCTGACCCGTATACTCAGGCATCTCAAACGATACCTTTACATGACTTTGTGCTCCCAGATTATAAATCTCATCTGGTTGAACCTGCTGAATAACTCTTACAAGATTAGTGGAGTCAGTCAGATCTCCATAGTGAAGATTAATTTGTTCATAAATGTGATTAATGCGATGAGTATTGATCAAAGAAGCACGACGAACAATACCATGAACTTCATAACCTTTTTCAAGGAGAAGTTCTGCTAAGTATGAACCATCTTGCCCAGTAATTCCTGTTATTAAAGCAACTTTCATATACTATAGTATCATTATAATATTATACCAAAAAAGGAGAGTTTATGCAACTCTCCTTATAAGGTCTTGCCATGCACGCCACTTACTCTTTGACCAGAAGCAAGAAACTGGACGGTAGTAACCCACCCGCACCAACGGCATTTGAGAGATGCCGTAAACTCATAAGAGGGTCATATGACTCCACCAGGTCTAGTTTTCAGACGATACCGAGTCTCTAACATAACAAGGAATACCATCTGGATCTAACCATTTGGTATATTCATAATCCTCCATAGCAGTCATCAGTTGCAATTCATTATCACAGAGATACATATCACGATAACGACCGGTATATGAATCTGCTTTTTGAATACGACAATCCGGTTTACCATTGATTTCCAAAGTGCCAACTTGGATATAACGATAAGGAGATCGTTCAAGAAGAACGATTGGTTTTTGTACAACATTCATCAGACAATCTCAACAGAAATTTGTAAATCAGAATAAAGATAGTCCATCATGATTTCATAATCATCAAGAGGATCTCCAGAAAATACGACCCCATTAGATTCATAATATTTACGAACTTTTTTAAAGAGTTTTGGATTTTTTACATCTAAAAAGATTTCACCCTTTGCAGCATTACGAAGAATATCCAAATCTTTGGTCTTGAATTTTTCAGTCAGTGCCATTGTCCGTTTTGATTACCTGTGTATTATAAGGTGTTGTAATTATGTAGTCAAATAAAGTAGGTTCCTATCGCCGCTACTCCTGAACCTACTGAAGGGGAGCACCGCAGTTGATTTCTCAACTCATATATTATACTACCTATAGTGCTCTCTGTCAAATGGTGCCCAGTGCTGCCAGTTATATTTGTGGACTGCCCACATTCCTACGACAGGAACAAACACAAGACACCATGCCAAAAATCCACAACCCCATGGATTGTTTAATACTGTTCCGCAGAACCTAGCAAAATGTAACATTACTCTTGTAAAATTGAAAGGATAAAAAGAAATAAACCGAATAAAGAATAAAATACTATGAAGGCAATGACCATGTTTTCCATAGTTCTAAAAAGTAACGATCAACTTGATATAAGTCTTTAGCAGGTGGAATTTCATCAATATTTTCAGACCAGTCAATACAAAGTGTTCTCATCTCATGTGTAATTTTATTTGGAGAAAACATTCTAGAAAATGAAGACATGGCAAACGCATGTCTCATTTTAATGCGCTGTTCCATTTCCGTCATATTTGTCACTTTCATAGTAGACATTTTCACCTTTTCTGTGCCCGAAATAAATGGTGGCACATAAAAAGGGTAGTGTTCCCCAAAGTAAGACATGTGCTAAGGTCATTTTATATTTCCTGGTGATAAGGATTGAAAAATTTTAGCGCAAGCATCAATAGCAACATGTGCTCCATATACCCCAGAGAAAATATATAAGATACCTAACTTAGAACAGTACAGTTCCAGTTCCTGACATTTTCTTATGTCTGTGGTACTGTGATCAATGATGATATCACCCTCCTCAAGTAAAGGTAGTAACTCATCAAGTGTGTCTTCTGCCTTTTGCTCTGGGAGTGTGATTTGAAAGATACCAGGAACTTTTCCGGCACTAGTATATCTAAGACCATCAGATTTAACTGCTTGGACAAGATACTCTAATGAAGTAGTAACACCACTAATGTATCCTGCTTCATATTGTCCACAGGCATTCTCATAGCTACTACTACTATAACCCCAAACTTCAATCCCTTTTTCAATCATACGACGGGACATACCTTCACCAGTACGACCTAAACCAATCATTCCTACTTTCATAAAATTCTCCTATAACTTAATTTGTAACCATGGTAGTAATGGTGGAATAACACCAATCAATCTGAGAAGGCCCTCAGCAAATAAACATAAGACAACCCACCCCACACACATGCTGATAATACCTGCGTTTCTATTGTGTCTCCGAATAGCATCGTCGATCATCTCCTGACACTCTTTTTGAGTGACATATTGTTCTGATTTTATTTCATCCATCCGATGGTTCATTTTTCATCATTTTATCAATAGGATCCGGACCACCAGAAACAATTACACATGCTCTCTGATAAAAGAAATTGTCGGTATTTCCAGATGACTCAAAAGTTTCTTTGACTTTCACCCAGTTATTGTAGGTGTGCTCGTCCATGGTTTTTAGATTGAAATACATATTAGCTATAATAGTTACTAATTTGTATTCGTCAACTTATTTTGATTTCCTAATATTACCTAGTCTCAAAATTCATTTTACGAACTTTGCGTTGCTTTCTTTGTTCCTGCCACAGAATATCTTCCTGTGAAAGAACTCCTTTTTTATTTTTAGACTGATAAGAGTTTACCATAACAACATTTGATAAGTCAATTGCTGAAATCTTATCACCACGAATAGTTGCCATATTAGAACAACCACAAGAAACTGTCTTACTCGGGTGTCCTTCCAATTCCTTTCCACAGGAACGACACCTAATCTTTATATTTTCCATTGTATAATTCTTTATACGTCTTCAGTTTTCAGTTATTTATAATTTTTCTTCTAACATATACTCTACTGTATTAGCAACATCATTCATTGCATCTCGCAATTTCTCACGTTGTCCGGCATGTTGCTCTACTTTCGTAACACCATTTTTAAATTCTTCACAGAGAGTCCATCTCCATTGACTCATACTCTTAGAGTACCAAAGATTAATTTTCATTTGTAGAAAAGTCGTCTACGCGACTATTTAGTTCTCCCATCTTACGAATCAATTGCGTGTGTTCATTTTCTATTTCCTCAATACGACTCTGTAATATCTCAATCATATCATAAATGTTATCACAGTCTGCAATTTTTTGTTCCGACTTTTTGATTTTCTTTTTCATAAAAAAAGGGGGACTATTGTCCCCCACTATACTTATATTATTCGATACTGTCAACAGCAGCAAGTGCTTTCTGACGAAGGTCCTCAGGGAGTGGAACATAACCAAGACTATCAGACATTGCCTGTGATTTCTCACTCAACATATAACGAAGAGTTTCTTTCACCCCAGTCTTAGACTCAGGGTATGCTAGGACCCAAGTAAGGGAGACAATAGGGTATGCATTGGCACCAGCAGGGTTAGCATCAGCACCACGAAGTTGATCGTCCAAGACAATTCTTGATAGACCTGCTGCAGATGTTTCAGCATTTGCTTTTACATAGTTACCTGCTTTGTTTTGTAAGGATACTTGTTGAAACTTACCACCATTCACATAACCATAGTTTAGATAACCAATGGCACCAGGAACTTGTTTAACTTGTGCGGCAACACCAGAGTTACCTTTACCACCAACACCAGTAGGCCACTTTACTGCCTTACCTGTGCCGACATTCTCTTTCCATTCGGGAGAGAATGCTGATAGTGAGTTAGTGAAACCTTTTGTGGTGCCACTACCATCAGAACGGAATACAGGAAGGATCTTAGCATCAGCACACCCGAAGGTGGACCAGTTAGTAATCTTACCAAGATATACATCAGCAAGTTGTGTCTGTGTCATCTTGACATCACAACCAGGCATATTGTAAGCAGGAACAATAGCACCACCAGTCATAGGAATATGAATCATGGGGATATCTTGCTTCTTATCACTTACAGCACCATCACTGGCACCAAAGTCAACTGTACCAGCCATATACTGACGGACACCAGCACCACTACCAACTGCTTGATAGTTTACTTGATTGCCAGTTTCACTTGCCATGGTTTGAAACCATGCTGTATAAAGTGGAGCAGGGAATGTAGCACCTGCTCCACTTATTTGAAATGTTTCTTTAGATCCACCACAGGCAACCATAAGAGGAATAGTTGCTGTAGCTGCTGCGATTGCTTTGAGTTTCATTATCTAATGCTCAGAACTTGTACTTAGTGCCGACTTCGACTTTCCAATCACGAGTAGAATCTTCTTGGAAGATGTTTTCCCACTTACCATAAGCACTGAAATTGTCAGTAATCTTTACTTTACTGCCGATTTCAAGAGCAGTAAAACCTTCTTGCTCACCACCATCGGGAACAGATACTCCAGCACCACCTTCGATGTATGGAGCAAAGTTTCCTGTCTTCCACTCATATCCAACACGACCTTGGTGGACTTGCTTACCGAACTCCTCATCAGTTCCTTTGAACTCGGACTTGGACTCTACATATGGACCTGCTATAGCGGGGGCGGAGATCGCCAGACCGAGCAGGGCAACTGCGAATGCTTTCATTTGTTTTTTCTTGTTTTGTGATTACTTGGTTATTATAACAAACCCATTCAGATCTGTCTTTAAGTAAGAGTTAAGTTGACTTAAAGTAAACCTCAGTATATAGAGTGGGTTATACTAATTTTAACCTCCTATAAACCAAAGCATAAAAAAGGGACCCTCGTCAGAGTCCCCGAACATCTAGATGTTTATTTTATATGGAAGATCAGAAGGAGTACTTAAGACCCAATTTGGTTCCATAACCACGGTCGATGTCAGAGTCACCTGAACCGACGAAGGAGACTTCACCATATGCACCCAGTGCGTCGGTCAGTGCAAGACCGAGACCTGCCTTACCAGAAGGAACAGTGTCACTTTCAGCACCATCAGGGGAGACTACAGTAGCTCCTCCTTGAACGTAGTAGGAAGCAGACTCACCCAGTTCACCTTCATATCCAACGTGAAGGTCCGTGGAAGTTCCACCATAATCAGATCCCGTCCAACCAGAATTAGCTTCGACGTTGACATAGGGTCCGGCTAGGGCGGCAGCAGGGGCAAGAGCAATTGCAGCGGCAGCTGCAGCGATAGTCGTTTTGAACATTTGTTTTCCTCGTTTTTTTACTTGCGGAATGGTTACCCGCAGATGTTAAGAACCTCGACTGGTTCTGTTGTAATTCGTTACAGTAAGTAACGGAGTATTTATACTCATCAATTTTTCGGGATATTCGGATAACCCGAAAGCGGAATACCAGAATCGAACTGGTGACGAAAGGTTGGAAACCTTTAGTTTTGCCTCTAAACTAATTCCGCAAAATGGGAGATTGCTCTCCCGACACACTTCCTCCACACAAGAGGTAGTATAAGACAAGATTGAGTTCTTGTCAAGTGGGTTTAGTCAGGAAGGTCCATAAGGACCAACGCCCCGTGGAGGATTCGCACCCCCGGCCGCAAACTTAGAAGGTTCGTGCTCTGTCTCCTGAGCTAACGGGGCAAAGTAATCACAGATTGTGATCATACTCCCAATGGCAATTAGGACATAATGCCATTAAGTTTTCTTTTGAGTTTATAACACTTATTAAAGTGTCTCCCTCAAAGGTTGATACTGCTTTTTTATGAGCAATCTCAACATGTTTATTATAAGAGATTAATCAGTATCCGTCAACCCTCTTCTACAACTTCCGTCTCAGATACTTCTGCTTCTGCTTCTGCTTCTTCGGTGATCTCTGGTTCCGGCAATTTGACTCCGGTTGCTTCCAAATACTCAATAGCACCTTGAGTCTTTAACATTAAATCTCTGGTTCTTGTGGATTGTGTTTGGATTCCTTCCAACTTTTGCGATAGTGCTACTCTTTGTTCGATTAATTGCGAAAGGTGATTTTGCTGTTCGTTCATTTCAAATCAAATTTTATTTCACATTATTTATAACTAAATAATTACAAACAAATTGCATCGAAAAATGAAAAAATCACTGCTTTTTTTTGGTATGATGTTTTTGATGACACCTTCGGCACATGCCGATATTACAAGTAGATTATCTTCAAGTGTTCAATTGACTGTTGATGCAGCAGCATCACAAGCAACAAGAATTGGAAGTTCATACTCCGTAAGTGGTAGTAATGTTTCAGCAACTCTTGGTGGTCTTACAGCACCTGCAAGTGCCACCTCTGCAGCAACAATGAATGCTGGCACATACACACAAACAACCGATGGTGCAGCAGTCACCTTCACAGAAGCATTTACACAAGGTGATGCCGTTAATGTGATCAACTCCGGAACATCAGTTTCTTCAGGTGTTGTAGGTTCTCTCCCTGCTTATGGAGAAGTCACTACAACTGCCGGTGGTGTCGCAGGAACTCTTGCAGGTTCTATTGATTCTGCAGGTACTATCGGACCTCTAACTGCCGGTGGTGCTGGTACAAGTGCAACAGGACAATTCGTATCTGAAATTACCGTTAGATAAATGAAAGAATCTATTGGATTGGGTTTAATTTTAAGTATTCTACATGGTCTGCTTCAACCAGTAGGGGCAGTTCCAGTTGTTCCCAACTTTACGCAAGGTTCCCAAACATCCACAACAGAAACAAAAACTAAAGTAAGTGAAACTATAAACTCTATAAATTATAATACAGGATATCAATATAGTGTAACTGGAACCAATGTCCAAATGGATGGTTCCAGTATAACACCAGGAACTAATTCTACATCAAATAATATCGATGGGGTGACTTCATCATGGACAAATCTAAATCTGAACAACAAACCCAACTGGAGAGTAACAAAACCAGGACAGGCATTTCAGTTTACAGAAACTTATCAAGGTCCTGGAATTTCAAACCAAACAATTATACAAAGAACAACGGAATTAGACAGCGTTACAACAACTACAAGTATCTTCTCACAGTAATTACATTATTATTTGCTTCTCCTTCTTATGCTGAAACTGTTGGTGGTGTCTCTGCTACTGCTGCTCCTGTTGCTAACTCTTCAGGTTCCGTTACAAACCAGGCTATACAAGTCCTTCAGGGACCTTATATTACGAACACCTACGGTGGAGGTATACAATGTCAAGGTCCCACTCTCAACTTTACACCCTATGTAACAGGTGCCGTATCGGCACAGAAACCCTTTGAAGATTTTTATAATGATCCAGTATATGATTTAAGAGACCTTGATGAAGATGGATCTTTAGATAATCCAGGAGATATATTGTATCGAGTTCCAATAAGAACAGGTCAAAAAGATAATTATAGTTTGAGTCTTGGATTTTCTGCTACTTGGTCCAAACCATTAGATGCCAAATTACAAGAACAATGTAAACAAGCAGCAGCAACTCAAATAGAATTGCAACAACAATTGATTGCAAATAAAAGATTAGACTTTGAGATTGCCCGACTTAAGAATTGCGGAGAACTTAAAAAACAGGGAATTTATTTTCACCCCAAGTCTCCATATTATTCAGTATGTGCAGATATTATAGTCACTAATCCAGGTGGAGTAATTCCACAACATAGACATTCTATTCCAACACCAATATCAAAGAAAGCAGAAGATCTTGGTGGTGTTATATCAACGTCCCCTTAATTTCCTAATTGCTCTTAATGCTTCAGTTTTTTCTCTTTGAATTTCTCTACGTTCTTCAACACTCAATAAAATTTCTTCCTTACCAAATTTAGTAGAAACTTTTTTAATTACTTTCTTCATAACTGGTCTAATAATTTTTAAAAGAAAATTTGCTAATGGTCTAGCAACCAATGCACTAGTTGCCGCAGCAGCAGCAATAACAGTAGTTGATATAATTGCATCCGTTGATGGTAGGTAATCTATGATGTTAATAGGTTCTTCTATTATAGGTTCTTCTGTTTCTTCAGTTTTAATTATAGGTATTTCAGTTTTAGGTATAGTAGGTGGTTTAATTTGGGGCGATTTAAAATCTGTCTCCGGAGGTTTATAAGGAGGGACAGGTGCTTTTGATCGTTGAAGATAATCCTCAGCATTAAAATCTATAGGATTATAAGATGGTAATGAAGCATCACAAAATGTCAGTGTTCCATTTGGATCATCTTGAAGTAGAGCAGTGTTCTTTGGATTATTCTCCTTATTGGATTCCACACATCCAGGAAGATTAACAATAGGAAAACCAAGATTAACCGTTACAGGAGCAGCAGTTGGTATCGATTGTGATGGTGCAATTACATACTTAGGGATATCCAAAGATCTAATCGGACTTATGGATATTGGTCGTATTTCAATATTAGGAATATTCTCCATTAATCATTCTTAAAAATTCCAGCAATACCGGTAAACAGATGATAAAAAATTACATAAAGAAAAAATCTATTTTCGTTATCTGTCTTTTTCTTTACATTAGACCTTCTTCTCTTTGCATTAGAAACAGACATAAGAATTCACATTTACTATTATATATTTAACAATTCTCATAAAGTTTTCAGAAAGGCAGTGCCCCTCCAGTCATCGAAGGAACTGATTGTGTAGATTCCGGAAGAACATTACCAGTCATACTAGGCATTTCTGGTAATGCAGAATTAATCATACCAGGAAGTGCTTCCGTAATTGCTTTAGTAATTTGTTCTGTTGCTTGTTCCTTTACCTGCTCAATCATTGCATCCTTATTGAGATAAAGATAAGCACCACCACCAACAACTGATAAAGACACAAGACCAGAAAGTAATGCGATTACATTGACTAATTTTTGCATTTTAATTTTTACCTTTTTTTATAGGCCATGTAATATGTAGTGTATAACAAAGTAACGTTATAAATCCAAATACAAATAAACCACTCATCATTCTACTAAAGTTCCATGTGCTCTACGAATCTCACGAAGTGCTTCAAGATTCATATCTTTAGTACCTCCATCATACGCATGAGCATATCCTTCGGTAATCATTTGTTCGTTAAGGGACACTGACTCGTCCCCAATGTATAACCAACCAAGAAGACGGCCATATTTGCCGACGCCACCAACAAGTTCAGTCCTAACAGACAACTCATCGTCACCAGCAATAGTACTTTCCAATTTCTCTTTGAGCCAGTTGGTTGCGTCGATTCCAAGTGCCTTCTCCTCTAAGTTTTTCGTCCTCTTTTCCGGTGTATCAACTCCAGCAACTCTAACTCTTTCTTTCTTGTATAAATCAAACCCGAGGTCGATAGTAACATCAATAGTATCACCATCAAGAACACGATTGATCTCCGTCACTCGAAAGTTGTAACAACTCTTCCTGCTCGGTGGCGTCATCTGCCCCATCGTTCATCTCCGCAAAAGCCATCTGAAGTATATTTATCACCATGACTAGTGCAAGTGCTAATGCCAGAATTACGCATATAATCACTGACCACACAGGATCGGTAACATTATCAAGTGGACGCAATATTAAATTCATTTATTATAAAGAATAAGGAGGTTTAGGAGGATCCATTGGTACAGGTTTAATTGGTGGTTCACCATTTGCAATTCTAATTGGACCTTGCTCAACTCTTATAGTTTGAGCAGGTGCAGTTTGTGCAGCGGCATCAATTAATTTCTGTAAGTCTTCCTTACTAATTCCACCTCCATTACCACCATTTTCTCCTGCTTTCTTTGCTGCCTGAACACCAAAGGTTGCTAAAACTCCAGTAAAGACACTTGCAATAAAAGTCGGATCTAATTTTTGTTCGGGAATACCTAAAGCAACGGGTAACTTAATATATGCAAGTGTGAGTATTCCACCACTCCATACTAAAATAGCAAGTCGAACAAAAGTTGATAAAATTTCTAATTGTTCTTCTTTATCATCAACAGAATTTTTAAGTTTACCAAAAATATTTTTATTTTTTATCTCTCGATTCTTAACTTCTTCGTCCATTAAAAACCTGCAGGTTCTTATATTTATGGTTTAAGAAGATCAACTGTGATACTTGTTTTCTCTATTTGATTAAATTTTTGACACAATCTATCACTGGATTCATGTTCCCATTTGTGATATGTTTTTTGTAATTGTTCTTTATAATCAAAACTATCGCATAGTTTCATTTCTTCAGCAACGATAGTCTTAATTAGTATATCTCTAGTTAAAGATGTCATACTTAAATTTTGTTATCCAACAAAGAGTTCACCATTATAACACAAGAGGTTTCACAAAACTCTTCTTGGCAGGTTATCTGTTTAGGATGATATTATTTAGTAATGTAACCTTCTTCCACTAAGTACTTACGGGTCAAAGGAGTCGGTTCATAAATTTCCCACATCTTACCAGTAGCACATGCTGCAAGAACATCAGCAGTCATATTTTCAGTTCTTCCTGCCCATGATGCTTCTGCTTCCCAAGGAACAACAGATTTTGGATAAGTTTTTTCGGCAATTTCTCTCCAAATAGAAGGAACATCATCCTCAGGAAGAATAATAGCAATCAGTGAATTATTAATTGTTCCTGCCATACAATCTTGTGCAGCGTGCCATCCTTCATGTCTAACCACACTCATCAATGTAGATTGTCTACCCATAAATGCATCATTCAGAAAAAAGTTATTACTTACAGTATGATAAACACCACGATTACCTATCGGAAAATATTTCTGATCTCCTAGAAAAACCATAACTCCGATTTTATCAAGGGAGTCCAACATCTCATTAAACTCAGTAGCAACAGCAGAATAATCAGAGTTGGGATAATTATCTTGAATATCTTTGATACTTGAGATTCTTTGAACATTATCGGTGCATTCCCGTAACATCATGCATCCTAAAGAATCATTACTATTGTATCCTCTGGTTATTTTTTCATCTCCAGCATATGCTGTTCCAGTCAGCACGGCACATCCGAGAAGAGATAGTAAAAGTTTTTTCATCTATAATATGCCTCAAAGTATTTAATAATGCCATTAGTATTTACATTACCTTGCGATACCCAATCATGAGTACATTCATACATTGATTGATTACTGTATTCGGGCAATGATTCTTTTAGTTGACTACCATATTTAGTGAGAAGAACTTTAAGTGCAGACTCACGAAGTTTCAACTTCTGTTCACTATAACGCCAATCATCAATCATCTAAATTGCTCCCAACCAGTTCCAGATTGCCAACCTTCCTGAAAGTTCTCAGAACCACTTCCAAATTGTGGAGTGGGGTCAAGTTGCGTCGTAGTTTTCCCATGACTAGTAGCAATATTATATATTACTTCATGAATATCTTTTGGTTCTACTGTCTCATTTTCATGTAAGAGTTGTCTGTCAGATACTGCATGTTCATATGCTTCTTTGACAGTCATTTGAGGTTCGGATAAAACTGCCGGACCAAACCAGGGATCATCTTTTAAATACTTAGGAGCAAACTGCCCTACAAAAGAACCATATCCTTGAGTAAAATGTCCTGACCCACATTCAAATAATGGTGCTTCCAAGTCATCAATCAAACATTCTACTTTTGGTGTTTTTTTAATAAAAAGTGATTTAAGTTTTTTAATCATGCCCATACCATTTTCTTAGTGTAGTCATATGCATAAAGTTCTCTATTACCTTTGATACCCCACCCTAACCAGTAGTATGCGGGTCTCATGTAATAAGATACCGTTTGTCCACCACCTTCAAATTGTGGAAGAACTCTTTGGAAGATAGGTTCATTAATCATCCAACGGACCTGACAATCTAATTCACTTGGATTGCAATCATACTTCACTGCAAAGTTTCCAAGTCCTCTATATCGATTGATAGAAGTCCACTGAATTAATCCATAACCACCTCTCAAACAATTTTCATAAGTAACACGAGCACCACCCTCACAGATATTAGCAATGAATTTAGATTCTTGCTGAATGTTTCCCATGATTGTAGCAAGAGCATTACGATCAGAGATCTTTGTGTGCTCCTGTAGTGCTGCTAGAACAACTTTTTCGTTAGGTGTACAACTAGGACATTTCCAAGTCTCTTCTTCAATAAGAATTTCCTCTAGAGGTTCTGGTTCCTGCGTTACTTTGACTTGTTCAGGTTCTGGTGGGGAAGGAATTGCAAATACACTTGCAAGAACTCCAATTCCAAAAAATGCTTTAATCATTGTCTCCAAGATATTCGAGTGAGTAGATTTCATGATCCTCAAGATTAGGGTCTAACCATTCGGCAAACTCTGACTGGATCGCATGAGCATCTTCTACAGATTTTAGCACATCATCCGTCTTCATGTCACAGAGAATGTGCAGTCTGTCAACTGCCCACTCATGAGTCACCTGTAGAGTCTTTTCCAAAATTTCCATAATCTTTCCGCATGTAACGGCCGAGAATGTTGCTATTATAGTATGCTGGTGCTCCGTTGTCAAGTGCCTCTGATAGCACATTATTTAGAAACAACTGCTTGGTCTCCTCAAAGTTACAATCTCCCTTCTTCTCATGAAGACTTAGTATTACTCTACTGAAGAACTCTTTGCCATATCTTTTTATATCTTCCTTCAACTCAGGACAAGAACCATAATATTTCTTCCAATCAGATTCTTGTTTTACTTTTCTCTTTTTTCCTGGTGGGGTTCTGAATGACCAAAAGTATTTCCTTCCAAGGTATTTTCTACCGGTGGTCTTATTGGTAATACAGTAAACAAAACCAAAGTAGTTCCCAATAGCATCAGACTCAAAAGGTTCATTATTGTATATCCAAGAATTCTCATAACTCATTGTATAGAACTCAATGAGCTATTATTTATCTTTAACGGGGACAAACCTAGTCTACATAAAAAAAGGAGACTTGTCAAGCCCCCTTGGAATATTATGTGAGTTTTATATCACTTTTTCTTACGTGCTTCAATCTCTTTGTTCTGCTTCATGATATCTGCTATACTATTAGAAATACCGGTGAAACCTGCCTTAGAAGGATCAGTTTGCTTCTTAGAGTCATCTTTGTAACCACCAGCAGCACTGGCAGCACGACGGTTCTCATCTAATTCAAGTTCTTCTTTCCTATGTTTGTCTGTTAACTGACCCATAGTAGTCTTTTTCACTTTAGACCCAGTTCTTTTGTTTCTCTGGTCAATCAACTTATCGACTTTATCAGTCATATCATCTGTTGGGTCTTTAACACGATTTTTACCAAACTGCTTATTCCACTGCTTTTCACGAGCATCTCTCACTGCTCTAACTTTTCTATCAGAGACTTCATCAAGTTGCTCAAATTCTTCGTTCTTAGCACCAGACTTATGACGGACGGTTCCTTTCTCGTCAGTATAAGTTTCTTTCTCCCTTCTAGGGGTTACATAACCTACACCAGGAACTACACCAGTCTTACCAGCAGCTCTCGCAGCATTTCTATCTGCTGCTCTCTGTGCTGCTCTCTTACGATTGCGATCATAAGAACTCATTGCCTCATCAACATTCTCTGACTCCACAAGTGCTTCAATCTCTTTCACAGTAAAGAGACCGGTTGCTTCGAGTTCTTCTTTAGTTAAAGCTGCGGCACGTTTGCGTGCTTTGTTACCACTGCCTCTCGCATCATCAGCACCATACTTACTATAACCACCTTTCAATTGACGTTCATGTGCTGCTTTTGATCTATCTGCAACACCTTTAGAATAACGTGAACCACCAAATTCTTTTTGATCACTCTCTGCTTTTGCACGGGTCTTCTTAAGAATTTGAGCTTTAGCAGAAGTATCAGACCTTTCTGGACCAACATTATACTTTTTACGAAGTTCGTCACCTCTACTCATTGGTTTTGCTGGTTCTTCTTTCTTTTTCCCACCAAGAAGTCTCTTTACTGCAGAACGTAAACCTTCATCTAAAGATTCATACTCCTCATACATATCATTCCAGGTAAGGTCAGAGCAATCATATCCTTCAGTAATAAGGAAATCAATATACTCTTCAACTTCTTCTTTTTTCATATTATCTTCCCTTCTCTTCGCAACATAGTCATGACCAAAGTCTTTTCCCTTGTCGTTAGTGCCTTCACGTTTTCTTTGTGCGGCAAGACGCTTTTCTCTTCTTGCTTGCATTGCAGCAAGTGAATCTGCTTCATCAAGTTGCTCAGGTTCTTCTTCTTGATGATTACAAACTTGTCTATAAAGTTCTTTGATTGTTGCGAGTTCTTTGTTGTAATTCATATCCTCTTTCCTTGCTCTATCTGTAAGTGAATCAGCACCTGCCTTAACTGCACCAGCAGCAGCAGAAACACCTTTTGTAATGCCTCTGACGACCTTCTTAAGTCCTCTCTTCAGAAGACCATCCTTTCTCTTCTTAGGTGTCGCAGAAGACGATCCACCACCACTAGAAGAACTGGAAGATGGTCCAGTGCCTGATGATGAAGAACTTCCACTGTCAGAAGAACTAGAAGAACCAGTGCCTGATGATGAAGAACTTCCACTATCAGAAGAAGAACTTGAAGAACCTCCACCAGAACCTTGTCTTCCTCTCTCATATCCTTTCTTAGCAGCACTCTTGACTGCACTACCTGCTCTCACTGCAGTTCCTACTGCTCTTGTAGCAAGACCTATACCACCTTTTGCTGCCTGACCTACTTTCTTAACTGCACCTTTAATTTGTGAAAGTTTTGATGCTTTCTTTTCGGGAGAAGCACTTCCAACTTTTTGCTTAGATACTTTGAGTTTTGCTCTAGCAGCTGCTCCAGCATCTCTGTCTGATTTCTGACCTTCTCCAGATGCTGCAGAGGTTTTATCCCTCATTCTCATTGCAGCAACTTGTGCAGGATTTGTAACCTCAGTAAGAATTTCTAACTCGGTATCAACAGACTCACAAATCGTTTGCTCTACAATATCAATATCTAATCCTTCTTCCAAGCACTCTTGGAAGAATTCTATTACTTGCTCTTCGATATATTCATCTGTAAGATCATCAAGATCTTCATCAGTAAATTCATCTAAAATACTTTCTGCAATATCAGGAGCATAAACATCCTGATATAAACTTCGAATTAGTCCATAATCAGACTGCGATAAAGATTTCATCTTAATTCTAAATTACCCTTTATAAGGATATTTATAAAAAAAAGGACTCCCTTAGGAGTCCTTAGTATATGCTTCATAACCATCATAATCACCAAATAGAAAAGCATCGGATTTTGCTGCTTCTCTATACATCTCTAGTGCATCTTCAGTTTTTACACAGTTGCACTTACAATTTCCTTTACAAGGAGAACCCTGCAAATGTATCTTCGGTAACATCTTGTTTGATTCCTCCGACGATATAAGATTCAACTTCCGTTTCTTGAGGAGCAACTTGAAGACCCTTCGACGAAATCCAATGTTCCGTCCAGGGGAGTGGGTTATTCTTTGCGGGTACGTCATAGATCGGTTTAAGTCCAATTGATTTCATTCTACGATTGGCAATCCATTCCACATACTGCTGGAGCAGTTTATCATTCAGACCAATCATCGAACCATCCTTGAACAGATACTCTGCCCAAAGTTTTTCTTGATTTACAGTTTTCTCAAAAGTATTGATTAGCCACTGCTCTTCTTCTTTGAAGATTTGTGCCATCTCAGGATCATCACCTTCTCTCCACTTCTTCAGAATATTCTGAGTAATGGCAAGATGTTGATTCTCATCTCTGGCAATCAGGGAGATGATTTTTGCACTTCCTTCCATAAGTTTGAGTTCACCAAAAGCAAAACTGCAAGCAAATGATACGTAAAATCGGATACCTTCAAGGATATTAACATTCGCAACTGCTTTGAAGAGTTTGCGTTTGAGTTCATATCTTGAAAGTTGTGCATAAGAGACTCCTTCTAATGCGTGTTGCCAATCATTACTACTATCATAATGATGTGCTGCATTAATAAAATCATTATATGCTTCAGTCACACTCATTGCACGTTCAACAATGCGTTCATCATTCAGAATGTGGTCAAACACATCTGAAGGGTCTGAATAAACGTTCTTAATGATATGAGTATATGAACGACTGTGGATCATCTCCATGAACCCCCAGACCTCCATACATGCCTCTAATTCAGGTAATGAACAGTAAGGGATAAAAGCCATCCCAGGACCACGCCCTTGTACAGAATCCAGCATGATCTGGTACTTAAGATTGCTGGTAAAAATGTGCTTTTGCTCAGGGCGTAATGTCTGATAGTCCGCACGGTCTTTCTGTAGGGATACCTCTTCAGGTCTCCAGAAATATCCCAGTTGTTGCGTTGTAAGTTTGTCAAAAATTGGATACTTGTAAGAATCGTATCTTTGAATACCTAATGGTTTTCCAAAGAACATTGGTTGCTTTTTAGTGTCTACCTCTTCTGCATTGAACACGGTCATAGAATCGACCAATGGTCTCTCCTCATTATTTGTCTTAAATCTTACAAGACTCACAGTCTTCCTCCTCTTCGGTTTCTATTTGAGAAATTAAACTATCAAGTGACTCATTGGAATCATCCATTTCGTCAGTCTTGATATCGTATGTATTTTGATAGTAGGATGTCTTCCATCCGTACTTGTATGTAGTTAGTAGATCCTGTGCCATGATAGACACTGGGATTTCATTATTGGGATAATGTTCCGGATTGTAACTCCAATTGCCAGAAATTGCCTGATCAAAAAACTTTTGCATTACGGCAACAATATTAATGTATCCTTTATTGGATCTCATCTCCCAAAGAAGATCATAATTGTTCTTCAGAGTTCCGTATTGTGGAACAATCTGCTTAAGAGGTCCTTTTTTGGACTTCTTAATGGACAAGTATCCTCTAGGTGGTTCGATTCCATTTGTTGCGTTTGACACAACGGAACTGCTCTCTGAAGGCATCTGTGCGGACAATGTTGAGTTCCTAACTCCGTATTGATTAACTTGTGCCCTAAGACTCTCCCAATCATAGTGAAGATCATTTGGAACTATTTCATCAACCTCATTCTTATATGTATCAATCGGAAGAATTCCATTACCATACTTAGTGCGATGACTGTATTCACATGCACCTTTTTCTTTTGCAAGATTAACAGTTGCCTGAATGAGATAATATTGGAATGCTTCAGACAAGTCATGAACAGACTTCCATGCTTCAGGATCTTCATACCTATGCCCATTCTTGGCAAGGTAATGTGCCAGTCCGATATAACCAATACCTAACGAACGACGTGCTCTTGTGGCAATCTCTGCTGCTCTGACGGGATATCCCTGAAAATCAATGAGTTCATCAAGACTCCTGACAGCAAGATCGCAAAGAACATCAAGATCTTCAAGATCCCTAATTTTACCAACATTAATAGCAGAAAGGATACACAGAGCAATTTCACCATTTTCATCATCAATGTGCTGTAAAGGTTTAGTAGGAAGAGTGATTTCTTGGCAATTATGGACAAGAATGTCATTTGCAAAGAAATTATGTGTTCCTTTTACGGTAATATCGTAAACGGGAATTTCTTCTTCGAGATATTCAATCTTTAGCATTTTTTCTCCTGTTTTGTTCTAAAAGTTGTTTAGCAAGTTTTCTTTGAGTTTCGTCTCTATAATAAGGATTATACACCAATCCAGTTTCATTTTCAATACATTTATAAAAGTTTTGATGGTTTCCTCCAAATCTATTTTTAGAAAAATGTTTTGGGAATTTTACATTCAATTCATTAAAAGCAAACTCAACTATTCTTTTTCTGCCACCAATAAACCCATACTTTTTAGTAAACTTTACTCCAATTTCAATAAGTTGTTCATCAATGAGTCCTGAATAGTTTGGATTATTGCGACCAGTAGTTCTTATAGAAATATTGTTTCTCCACTCTTCCTGAACCTCCTGTGAGCATCTGGGAAGCATCCAACCACCAGTTCCACCTGAAGTGGCATTATATCCTTTTTTAGTATCACTTTCAAAAAGTTTAATAAAGTGTGTTTCTTTTTCATTAATAATGTTTTCATCTTCTGTTTGATAGGTTTCAATCACAGATAAGTCCCAACAATCTTCACCATATTTTCTAATAGCAGAATGAAATCTAAATTTAGAACCGTTTCTTGCTGATGATAAATGACGATTCCAACGATGCTCCAAAGAGTATTCAGTTTTTCCTATGTAAGATTTTCTATTTTTCTTATTGGTAATTTTATACACAATATATGTTTTCATAATAGGAGGTGTAATCTCATAACTATTTATAAAATATAGACATTACACTCCCTATAAAAATCAAATAATATTTAGAATGTCAGTTTCTTTAAGATGCTTTGCCATTACATATCGACGATTTTTGGTATAAACTTTATGATCTGGAGTAACAACAATACTCTTACCACTTTCTTCATCAGTAATTCTCATTACTTTTGCTTTTGGTGATGTTTGAGCAAATGCGGTAATTTGATTATAATCAAGTGCTTTAGATGGATCTCCATCAAGATCATAAGAAAGAACTTCTACACACTCCAAAGGAAGACCTTCTTGAATAAATTCTCCAAGTTGTTGTATTTCAAATACAAGAGGAGGGAGACGAGTTGTTTCTGTTGTATTACCATCAACTTTTTTAGAAGTAGTAATTCGTACATCAATCTTTGTATCACCCGCAACACATAGGTTGCTCATCTCAACTTTATCCATAAAGGATGAATGAGAATTGCAATGGTCAATATTCATGATATAAATTCTACCAGTTTCGGCACGTTCTTTCAGAAGATCGAAAAATAATTCTTGTGCCCCGATAGTCTTTCTTGGAATAGACTGATCTGATTCATAGTCCACATAGCAAGCGTCAAATGCATCAGTACCAAAAGCATCATAGAGGCCCGGTACGTCATTCGGTGAGAATAAGCTAATCTCCCCATTCTTAATGAAACGTTCGTAGAAAAGTTTTGAAATTTGGATTGAGTAGTCAAGTTTCCTCACTCGGTTGTCTTCTGTACCCTTATTGTTCTTAAGAACTAGGATGTCTTCGATTTCGATGTGCCAGATTGGGAAGTGTACCGTAGCCGATCCACCGCGAATGCCATTCTGAGTACAACATCTGACAGTGCTTTCAAATTTTTTGAGGAATGGAACAACACCTGTGTGCTGCACTTCTCCGCCTCTGATTTTACTGTTGATGCCACGGATTCGACCTGCGTTGATACCGATTCCCGCCCTTTGTGCAACATATTTGCCGATAGCCATATCAGAACTAAAGATGCTATCGAGGGTGTCATCAACATCAACAAGAACACAGCTAGCAAATTGTCGAAGTGGAGTTCGCACTCCTGCCATGATAGGTGTGGGAATGTTGATTTTGTGTCTTGAGATTGCATCGTAATATTTCCTAACGTAATCTAGTCTCGTTTCCTTTGGATATTTAGAGAATATGGTTGCGGCAATCAGAAGATACATGAACTGTGGAGTCTCATATACCTTACCATTACTCCTGTCCTGCACAAGATACTTATCACAGACTTGACGCAAACCTGCATAAGTAAACAAGTAGTCCCGATCATGATCAATAAAGGACTGAAGTTTATCAAACTCTTCATCAGAATACAGATCAAGTATTTCTGCATCATAAACTTCTTTAGCAACACATTGCTCAACTTGCTCTTTTACTGTTGGTGTTTCGTGCATACGACCATACAGTTGTTTACGAACGGCAAACAAAAGAAGACGTGCGGCAACAAACTGATAGTTAGGATTATCTAAACTTACTAAGTCTGATGCAGAACGAATTAGAATCTCCTGAATCTCATCTGTTGTAATACCATCATAAAACTGAATACCAGATTGAATCTCAACCTGACTTGCAGATACACCAGCAAGATCTTTACATGCCTCTTCTACCATTACATGTAGTTTATTTAAGTCGAGAGGTTCACTATTTCCATTTCTTTTAGTTACCTTTGTTCCGTTGGTCATATCTTTTTCCAATTGTTAAATTTAATTTTTGCTTCTAGTCCTGAATAGGTATTCAATTCTACCACAGACATGACATCATGTCCAGAAAGAACCATGTCATTGATATCTTTATCAACTATGTTATTTGGCCAGATGACGACTTTTTCATTTCTATCGATACATCCTTCAACCCTTCTAACAATTTCTCTATTGCGGGGTTCGTTATCGTAAACAAAAATAATGTTGCTTCCCTTAAGATAACCCAAGTCACCATCACTACCACACAAAGCGACACTATTAGTGATGAAAGTGCTGTCAAAGGGTCCTTCGACCACATAGATAGATAATTTTTTATTGATACTTTCAAGTCCATAAACCTTCGGTGCTTCCTCATCCAACATCACAGTGATATATTTAGTGAATGATTTTCCCAGTGCTCTTCCCTGAAATCCAATGAGATTTTTATTCTCATCATACATTGGTATCACGATGCGACTCTCATCCTTCTTGATGGTGTCGAAAGTTTGTTTTTGCGTATTCGTCCATTCCATGAACTTATCAGCATAATAAAACTTATCTGGATCTATCTTACGTTTTGTTAGATATTCACTAGCAAAAGAATTTGTAGATGCCTTTGGAAGATCAATAGATTTCTTAAATACTGGTTTTACAAATTCAAACTTTGGTGCTTCCACAACAAAGTTTCTACCAGTATGACCTTCCTTAAACTTCTCAAGAGTATATTGCTTATGAAGATTTACATCAATCTCCTTTAGTAAATTATTGAAAGACATACTTGCACCACAATTATGGCACTTGAAGTTAGTATTATTCTTTACTTGATAGATATATCCCCGTGTCTTATTCTTATTCTTCTGCGAGTCACCACAAATAGGACAACGAAAGTTGTAGAGATTATCCTTAACTCTCTTAAACTTCTGGAGACGAGAAGATACCAGTCCAATATACTTGGAGTCAACTAAATCCATTATGTATGGACACTACCTTACTGGATCTATTATAACCTGCTGTGGGGTCTGAGTCAAGAACAAAGGTGCAATTCTACTACCGGCACCTATGAGCAGTGCAGAGACCACTAGAACTCCTCCTACCTGCCATCTAAACTTTGAAAATGCTTTTATCTCTACCTGTATTTTATCTATTCTTTCGTGTAGAATTCTACTATTTTTTTCTTCCGTATCTTTTAATTCGTCAATCATCTTAATAATCAAACCATCAGTCTTCATACTTTGCTCAATTCTTTCATCGTGCTTCGTCAGAATTTGAGCAATACGATTATTCCCTTCAGATATTTTTTCTACTGCAGATTCTAATTTGGAAAGCATCTCTCTTGAGAGTTCCTCATACATATCAAGTTTTGATTCTAATACAGCAACTTTTGAGTTGTTAGAAAGCATTAGATTTCTCCACCACTCCATCGTTTTCTTGCTCCAGGCATCAAACCTCTGGCGATAATAGTAGGTCTCTTTTTCTTTTTCAAATTCACAGGAGGTTCTCCAGTCAATCCTGCAACACCACTACCATCTCCAACAGAATTAGCAATTGCTTCTTCTCTAATAGATCGGGCCATATTCATTATATTTGATAATCTTCTATCGTCCATAACGTTAGTAAACTCCTTTGAAGCATCTACCATATTATCTATATCTGATAATGATAACTTTTGGACTGGATAGACATCAGAAAATCTCCACTTTGCCTGACCAGATTCTCCGGGTGTCTGATAATCTTGCGATAGTAAATCTTCAGAAGGAGGAAATAGAAACTTATCATACGTTCCAATATCTCCACCACTAATATTATTAGTAGGTGTTTCTTTTAGGTTTCTAATTTTAGAAATAACCCTATCAATATTCATTAGAGTTCTTTTAATTGTTCTAAGCAATAATTATCTGTTTCAATTTCACTTATTATAGTTTTAGGATATTCGGGTATCCTATTTAAAAATACAAAAAAACTTTTTATACATGCCCAAAGATCATCTTCAAGATTATAGAATAATAAAGGAACTGTAGCATCATCAAAAACATTAAACAAGACTGTTAGATGATTTAATATGAGATGAGTTTTTAATTCCCCAGTGTTTTTATATCTTTTCAATAATCTCTTGATGTACTTAATTCTTTTTAAGTCATCTTCAAAGTCATCTTTCGTGACTGCCTGGGGATTATTATAGAATTTTATAGCAAAGAGTAAATAATTACTCTCATTCAACTCTTCAAATCTCATACTACATTATCAACTATCTGGGAAAGGACCGTCATCTGGAGCATCAGATGTGGTTAAGATTCCACCAGCAACTAATACCTCAGATTTGACTCTCAAGTTTCCGTGCATATCAATGTAAGATGTGATTCCAACCCAACCAGAATGAGCAACAGCATATGCTGTTGTTGCAGCAATTCCTGCTTCAATTTCATCTATTCCAAATACTCCAGTGAATACTGGACTTGTGGAGAAACCAGTTGTCTTTGATTCTGGTGCATCATAAGTAGAATCACCAAGTGTGTAAATTGGTTCTTGTGATACAAAATATGTGGTTCCTGCAGGAACTGTTGTTAATCCAGAAACAAAATTAGCAGTATCTGCAATAGAAATTGTTGTAGATGTAAATCCACTTACGACTGCATAACCATAGGTTGCTCCAGTACCAACAGTTATAACATCTCCAGTACTAATACCAGAAGTAGTAAATGTGACAACACCAACTGCACCAGTTGCAATTTTAGAAGTCAAATTGACCGCAATTGTTCCAGCATCATATACTAAATCTTTATTACCCCAAAGTGACATGTTTCTATTACCTTATAATTCTTTTTATAATGATATTTATATTATTCAGTTTCTCTTGCTTTAATAGCATTTGAAACTACTTCAAGAAGTTGATCATCCATATCAGTTTTGGTTAACTTAACTGCTTTAGAAAGAATGACAAGACAAATCTCTACAAGTTTCTCACCCAGTTCCTCATTATCAGGAACTTTAGAAACTGCATCACCAATAATTTTTGATGCTAGTGGAAGTAAAAATGCTAACATGGTTTAAACCAGAAGTCTAAACTATATAGCAGATTTAATCTTTATTTGATACCCACTTACCATTAACTAACTTTTTAACTTCACCAGGACGCAATCTATCTTTTGCTTCTTTAGCCTTATCGTAAAATTTACCAAACTTCATTCTTTGATCTGACTTGGCAAACTTTTTCTTTTCATCGGCAAATTTTTTCATTTGCTTAGTATCGGCATAGTCTATTTTTTCCTGAACTTTTTTCTTCTCAGGAAGACCTTTATGTTTGGTTGATGCAAAATCCTTTACATCACTGTTGTTCATATCAGCAGCTGCCTTCGCAGTCTCAGGAGTCGTAGGTGCCATTTCTCCTTTTTGAATGGCACGAACTATTCCAAAGAACTTCTGTTGTTTTTGTGATACTGCAGGCATTACTTTTTCTTAGTATCCATAATAGCACCCTGACCATACTTGGCAGTGATGCTTGCCTTTACTCTTTCAAGTGCAGATGGACCACCTGCAGGTTTCTTCTTACCAAATGTATTGGGTGTGTTACTAATTGGTTTTTGGGGTCTCCTTCTAGCACCCATACCACCACGTTCTAATTGTCGATCCTTCAGTGAATCTTCGGTTTCTTCAACCATATCACCTTCCATATCATAAGACATCTTAAGACCCATTGCTCTCAACTTGTTCTTGGCAAGATTAATTTTAGTAGGCATTGATCTTGGATCTTCTTCATTCTTTGCAGGTTTGGAGTTTTCATCCCAGTATTCTCCACCATACTTACACTCATCTCTCGTCTCATCCTTATCACACTTTGGACAATAACGCATCATGCCTTCACCTTCAACAATAGTATCACCTTCCAATTTATGAGATGCTGCGATTTCTGCACCACCTCTAACTGCTCTCATTTTATTCTGAAGAATTCTCATCTTCATCATCTTATCTTTCTTACCCTGCTGTGCGGCAAGTTGCTCTTTCTTCTTTTCATCATCTTGCTGCTTCATAGAAGCATCCTGTTCGGCAATTTTTTGTGCCTTCAGTAAATCAAGTTCGGCACGAATACTCTCACCAAGACTTGGATTAATCTTTACATTATTCTTCCCCTTCTTCATTACATCAAGTTTTTTCTCACCATTATCATCTTTCTCATAGATGACTTCTTCAACATACTTAGAACGATACTGACCACCAGTTGTCTTGTGAGTATCAGCAAGTTCTGCTGCTCTTGAATCAGCATACTTTCTACTCTTTACTGGTTTACCAATCTTTTTCTCTTTTTTTCCATCAGGAGAACCCATTACTTGATAAGGTGCCTCATCAATATACTCTTCTTTTGCCATCGACTTTTTAATGGCTTTGTCTCTAGAACCCATATATTCTGCGGTCCCAGATTCTATCTTACCATCACCATCATAATCTTTCTTTGCCTTCTTACCACCATAATTTGGTTTTGGATCACCCTTATAAGCATCATCAACTTCTTTACGTCCAGTAATCTCAACAGAAGAAATATTCTTATTTGCTCTCAGTTCTGAGATCTTAGCACGATCTGCTTTTCTATATGATGTGTTACCAGTTTCTCTATCTGTAACTCTTACTACAAATTTTCTTTCTTCTGCCTCAGAAAAAACTCTAGAATAAACATAAGACGAAGAGTCTTTTACATGTTCAGATACAGGAACAACACCAGTATCAATCTGTTCTTTAAATAATTTCTTCTTCACAATTGCCTTGACTCCACCAGGAGCAGTAGAAGATCCAAGAAGTTGCCTATAAAGTTGCTGAACTTGTCCGGGACTCATATTAGATCCCGAAGTTCCTTTCATTTTTTGTCTTGCCTTATATTTGATATCAGAAGTGAGTTGAGATGCTTGTTGCTCAATACTCGAATTTCCGGCAGCATGACCTCTACGAGGTCCTTCTTCAAAAATATGGTTACTCATTGGAAAATCTAATAACTCTTACTTTTTTCTATATTTATTTATAAATTGTTTGCCCCATTCACTTCCGGGAACCATTTTCTCCACATACTTTCTATGAGCATCAGTTCCTACAAGTCTTTGATCGGCAGGAACACCAGAAGGTGCATTACTATTAGTTACTGATTCGGATACATCTTTAATCCAAGACTTAAACATAATATTATCTTCGGTGACACAAATCAGGTAGTTAGTTCCACGACGAATAATCTTACCAACTAATCCTGTATTAAGATTTTCTACTATGCTACCAACGGCATAAACTTTATTCTTGATAAAGTTTTCACGAAGACTTTTCCAATCAAACTTAGGAGCAATCTCCCACATATTCCATCCTTCTTTGATTTGCATCGCAGCACGAAGAGTATTATAAAGGTCTTTTGTTTGCTTATTATTCATCGTAGAAGGAACACCTTTACGGAATGCTGCAAAATCTCCTTCTGCTGCTGCCTTTCTTTGCTTTGATGCAGACATTCCTTCTGTTCCTTCTGCATCAGGATCTCTATCTCCAGCAGAAAGAACCTCTACATTATCAAAGGCATAAAGTTTTCCGTTATAATCATTCGATAATCTCTCAAATTCCTGAACTCTATCCCCACCACCAACAATTCTTACATTTGTATATCCATCATTATGTGCCTTCTTCAGAACATCAAAAATTGTTCTATTCGCAGGATCATTTACAATCTTCTCACTATGAGTCGGATACATCTGTCTCATTACTGAAACCTTTGTATCAGGATCTAATGGATTTTTTTTCTTATTCTGACTGCGTGAAGGTACAATAATATAATCACCTTCATCAGAACTTGCGGCAACCTTATCTAATAATTTTTCGTGTCCTGTTGTTGGTGGATTAAAACGACCAAATGTAACTGTCAGTGTTCCCTTCGTTTTTTCTACTGGTGGTGGTCCTTCTTGTGCAGGAGCATCTTGTGCGGCAGGTTGTTCTGGTGCTGCTGCTTTTTGTTGAGTCGGTTCTTGTGCCGGTTGCTTTTCGTATGTTGTTTGTGAAAGTTTCTTTTCTTTATCGGTTGATGGAGGATCCTGTTGTCCTACTCTCTGTCTCTTATTATAAAACTTTAGAGATCCTTTCTCCGTCTTCGCAACAAACTCTCCGTTATTATCATACCATCCACCATGACCATCACCTTTCAGACCCAATCTTGCGGCCTGTTGTGATGCAGTCTCAAATAAAAATTGGAAGAAACTCTTCATTACTTGTTCAGTTGTTTAATTATAGATTTTTCGTTTGTAACAATGTAACTGAGGACACTATTCCTCATTTTTATATATTTATCTATAATCTTATCTGCCTTGCTTGATGAGATTTTTTTATCAAAGGTCACATAGACGTATGCTAGAAAGTCATTATACTTCCTTTTGGGTG
>Ga0208542_1000030_pt1 | contig 42472 bp, 53 predicted proteins | sample DEB08_DNA_3_FD_185495 | JGI IMG/M metagenome (GOLD analysis project Ga0208542, IMG submission 185495) | Aqueous microbial communities from the Delaware River and Bay under freshwater to marine salinity gradient to study organic matter... | ecosystem: Environmental > Aquatic > Marine > Coastal ... | reverse complement strand
GGCAGTACCGTTGACGGTCTGCTCGATGTTCTCCATCGCGAAGTTGGTGTGGCGCTTGTATTTCGCCTGGAAGAAGGTCACCTCAGGGTTACCGGTAAGGTAGACATCCTGGGCACCGTAAGCTACGAGTTGCATGAGACCGCCAGCCATTTTGAGAGTTGTTGTACTATAAGCAGAGAAAATAATTTCAGCTGAACGCGCATTTCCCGACCCCAATTTTTCTCAGTCCATTATAAATGTCGACACAGCCTGATGAAATTGAGAACGAAATCGAGGAGGGTGAGATTGTATCTGAAAGTGAGGATGAGCTTTCGATTGTCGAGAGTGATGATGAGGGTGAACCAATCGACATCGCTGAATTGATGACCTCCCTACTGGCTACCGAAGATGGGGACACTGTTTGCTCGGCACTCGTCAATATCGCGAACCAGCTTCAGACCCAAAATAAAATTTTGATAAAGATGTTGAGTAAAATAAATTCGGCTTAAGGATAAAACCTATAGTATGTGTAATGAGAGAAACTCACTTCATTGATAAGGACCCTAACATCTATGAAGCACTCACAGAGCTTCAGAAACGTAACGTTCAGTCAATGAATGAAGAACAAATTCTAAAAATTATCGAAGACTTTGAGTTTCGATGGTACCTACATGATACAGAAGGCTACTCCCCCTGTATGGAGCGAGCGACAAAATTAGGATACCATCAGTTTATTCACCCAGACAACTTCAACGAGATTGGTATTCCCAAACCAGATCAGATCGACATCATGGCTATCCGGGGCATCAAGAATCGAATGATTAACTTTCTCATCCAGCTTAACAATCACGTTCAGATCCACATCAACGATTACAAGTATGATGATGAAGTGACGATCAACAAGCGAATTAATAACATCATCCTACAGATTGAAGATGGTTTCGAGAATGTTCGACGTCATCAGATTTCGTACGAACGGGTGATTGCTCCAACCGCTCTTCCCCAAGTGAGTGTGTACACAGATCCATCCACGATGGATGAGGAAGAGATTGAAAAATCTTCACCTTTCCAAAAGTGTCTGATGATCACACTCAAAGAGGCGTACCGTGCTGGGTATCGTCGGTACAAGGGTCAATGCTGTGAAGAGATTAAGACGGTCGAGGGTCACCGAACCAGGGCCTGGAACCCAATCTTCACCATCGAGGAGTTTGTCTATTCTCTTCCAAAGAAGGAGAGTAACTTTACGAATTGGAAGAATTTTACGAGTAAGGGTTCAATCTTTAGGGATGTGATTGATAACATCTCAAAGTGCGAAGATGCACAGTTTCCCGAAATTAAAAAGAGGCGTCATGTGTGGTCATTCAAGAATGGTGTTTTCGTGGGGAAGGAGTGGATTCCCGACCGTGGTGTGTACGACTGTCGTTTCTACCCGTACAAGAGTGATAAGTTTGCGTGCCTCGACCCGAGTATCGTCGCCTGTAAATACTTTGATCAGCAGTTTGATGACTTTTCCCATATCGAAGACTGGACAAAGATTCCGACACCTTATTTCGATTCGATCCTGAAGTATCAGAAATTCAACGATGAAGTGTGCAACTGGGCCTATGTGATGGGAGGTCGCCTATGTTTCGATGTCGGCGAGCTCGATGGATGGCAGGTGATTCCATTCTTCAAGGGTATCGCCCGTTCGGGTAAGTCGACGCTCATCACGAAAGTGTTTAAGAAGTTTTATGAGAATGAAGATGTGGGAACACTTTCTAACAACATCGAGAAGAAGTTTGGTCTTTCTGCGATTAAGGATTCCTTCATGTTCATCGCTCCAGAGGTGAAGGGTGATCTCGCTCTCGAACAGGCTGAATTTCAGTCGATCGTTTCCGGGGAGGACGTTTCCGTCGCCGTAAAGAACAAGACTGCCATGTCCTTCGAATGGAAAGTTCCGGGTGTACTGGGTGGTAACGAAGTTCCAAACTGGAAAGATAACTCGGGTTCCGTACTTCGTCGTATTCTCCCGTGGAACTTTGGTAAGCAGGTACAAGATGCGGATCCCCAACTCGACGAGAAACTCAATATGGAGTTACCCATCATTCTGCTAAAGTGTGTTCGTGCGTACCTTGATTATTCGAATAAATATAGGAACAAAGATATTTGGAATGTCGTTCCAGCGTATTTCAAGCAGATCCAGAAACAGGTTGCGATGGTGGCGAGTAGTCTGACGAACTTCCTCGAGTCTACGTATGTCGTGGTCGGCGAAGAATTCTTCGTACCCCAGAAAGACTTTGTGGCCAAGTTTAACCAACACTGCAAAGAGAACAACCTCGGGAGTCACAAGTTCCACCAGGATTTCTACGCGGGACCATTCAGTTCGCGGGATATTGAGGTGCGTGTCGAAACGGTCAAATACAAAGGAAGAATCTGTAAGAATCAACCTATCATTTATGGTTTGGATATTGTATCCGATGACTTAACATATACAGATGATAACTAAAAAAAATATCCACCAGTAGTAATATGAGCCAGAGGGTCAAGGAATTTGTCCGACAATCTGGAGTAGAAGTTCAAAGTCCAGACTCAAATTCGAATGATGAGTTTGCGAAAGAACTCGAGCAGAATATGCTTCGGAGACAGCGTGAACGCGCTGCGGGATTTCGCTCACCCCCACGACCGATGCCTCGTCAGGTTCAGGTTCCCCAACGTCTTCAAAGGAATCTAGTGAATGATCGTTCGTATGCGGGCGCCTTTAAACATTTTGAAAATGAATTCGATGATGTGAATGAGGAAAAAATAGCTAATAACATACTCCGAGAATTTGATTCCCCTCTTCAATTTAGTAAATTCAATCCGGGTATGTTCAACGCCACGGTAGATTCCGGGTTTGGACAGAAGGATACCGTTGTTGATCTTAAAAAAACACTCGCCAAGAGACCTTTACCTAAAACACCTATTGGTGAGGGTCTTTATTTAGACACGAAGGAGATCAAGGGTGTGTATGGACAGTTTAAGACGGGGTTTTCCCATACCCGGGAAGCTGGTCCCAAAGGTTCTATCAATAAGAACTTTTTCAGTGTACAAATCATGCTCACGCTTTCTAATGACATGGAAAGTAAGGGTGCCACAGTAAACATTTATCGAAACGGAAAGATTCGTTTTTCTGGTGGGTTCGTGGGCACTGACATCGCCAATCAACCCGAACTCATTCGCAGGTTTATCGTTGATAATTACACGGAACGTCAACCATTCTTCTACAACCCGTTCACATACAACAACTTGAGTGGACAATTCAGAATCAACGGGGTTTTCAAGAGCTTACTTGTGATCGCGAGTCGTCAACGAATGTACGGTATGACGAACATGTCGATCCTTGAAGAACAGACACCCTTCCTTTATGTACCCATCGAGAACATGACTCTAATCTTCTCGAAAAGTGGGAACATCCAGGTTGTGGGGGCAAAAACCCCGGGTGTTATGCTGAAGGGATACGACATCGCCAAGGAACTGGTCGAGAAATTGTACAAAGATGACCAGATTTTGGTAACAGGTGTCTTCGACGAGGGTGTGAAACCCAGAAAGACAAAGAAGAAAGTTGTTTCACCAAAGAAGAAATCGAATGAGAATGGACGCATGTCAAAGGCTGAGCTCGTAGCGCTCGCGAGACGCAAAGGTGTCGTCAACTTTAGGGTAAAAACCAGTGATGGTTCTAGACTCGCGACCAAAGATGAGATCCGCGCTAAGATCAAGAACCTGTCCAATAAAAAGAATGTGTCGTTTAAAAATAAAAATAAGAATGTCAAACTCTCAGGTAATGGCAATACTTTTAGGGTTGGTCGTAAGATATGTACCGACTTGAAAAAGGATGAACTTCTTCGTATCGCCGCGATTCTTAAAATTAAACCGGGTGAGAAAGACACCAAGTTGGACTTGTGTAAGAAGATACAAGGTGTGCGAAACAACCTAGCCAAACCTTCTCCACCACCCAAACCTAAACCCACCAAAAAGAACGTCGTGGCTGCCAAACGCAGTGTCAAGAAGGCTGAGGTGATGAAGAAGAGAGGTCTCGATGAAAACTCTATTCGCAAGGATATCACCAAACTCTATGGTGACAAGTGGATGAAAAGATACAAACCCAACCTCAATCAAGATGTGCGTAACATGAAGTCTGCCCTCAACGCGATCACTGTTGGTAACAAGATGGGTATCCCTTTCAAGAAGAACATCGACGAAATGAAGAAGCGTGTCGTTGGACAGTGGAAGTTGGAGAGGAAGAGGGAACTCGAGAGGAAGTATCTCATGAACACCGTGAATGTGACTGGCGTCGCATACAACTTGAAGAATGATTACCGCCGCGCAGCTGCCAACTACATCATGAGCAAGAAGACACCTCCTTCTAACAAGAAGATGGTAGAGTACCGCAACTATTGGTTAAAGTTTAGGGCCAACATGAATACAAATGGGAATTCTCGACGAGTTAACGGGACGGCTCGAGCTCGGGTTGAAAAAGTATAATCATGGTGTTCGCACTGATGATGACACGAGGGATTGGGGAACACCGGTAAACTCGTGGTTATACATGGCACGGGAAGAGTTCCTAGATGCGATGATTTATGTCGCAGCTGACTACATACGTAAGAGTGGTCTAAAGCGTGATGAGAGTGAAGAGGATGATAACAAACTCATCATGCGTGTGATTGGGAGGTACATAGAAATAAAAAGTCCTAAGCATAAGATGCTTTTATGGCAACTTTTCAATATGTTGAACTCGATTAGCACTTGATTTTTGTGTTCACTTGTTTGTTTGGTTCAGCAACTTGTTTGAGATGAATAGTGTGATACGAAAAATCATATCTGGGAAATGTTTCTTTAATTTTATTAGAAACGAGACTCGCGTCGACTATGTAAGGTGTACCAGAACACACCGAATCCTTCTCAATCTCCAAAAGACGATCCTCCATCGATACAAACTTCTTCAGCATCTCACGATTCATCCCATCCGCGTGCATCATGAGATACGTATCCTTAGACGCACCATCACTCATGTAGAAGTGTTTGGAACCCTCAACTTCCGTTGATTTGCTGCGTGTATCAAACATGAGTGCCAACACGATGAGAGCTACGAGAATGTAGATCATTTGTTATTTACCTATATTTTATCTCAATTGCGTCCGCGTCCGGGACGATTTAAATTCCCATTCTCATCATTTCCGCCTCAGCCTGCATTCTCAACATCTCATCCTCTGCCCGCTGTCGAAGATCTCTCTTACGGTATTTCTCGCGTCCCACCCTCATAAGTAAAAGTAACGCTAACAGCAACACGAGAATATAGATCATTTGTTATTTACCTATATTTTATCTCGATTACATCCGTGCCCTGACACCCGGGGACAATGGCTGTGCGGGACGGTTAGAAAAAATCGACCCATATGGAATGGATGGTCTCATGTTGTGCTCCGGGATCAACGCTAGATAAGGATTCATGGGCTGGGGACGCTCGGGCATGGGGTAGGGACGCCCAGGCATGGGACGGGGAATCTTCCGTTGAGGAGGTTCAGGCATGGGGCGGGGAGGTTCAGGCATGGGGTAGGGAATCCTTCGTTGAGGAGGTTGGGGCATGGGGTAGGGAATCCTTCGTTGAGGAGGTTCGGGTATGGAGCGGGGGGGTTCGGGCATGGAGCGGGGGGGCTCGGGCTTCCTGAACCAGTTCCAAGGTAACCATGGATTATACGATTCACGTCTCGTTGTCACAAGTACTAATATGACCGTCATAATCATCACAAGAATAAACATACGCCGACTCGCGTTCTTTTTCATTTAGTATTTAATGGGAAATTAATTTACAGAGATCATCAATCTTCTGAAGAATGTTCTTGAATTTGTAGATCGAATCAACATCTGAAGGCTTTACGATTTCCAGTTCAATTTGGTATGAGGCTTCCTCTTCCGAGTCCATGTCGGCGTTGTCCCCCGAGGAGATGGTCATATCGATGCTGAGGTTCTTACGCACGAAGGAATGCCTCGTCTTCGTACGTTTACGGTCCATCTCATACTCCCCAGATGTAGGGATCTCACGAGCGACACAGAAGCGCACATCGAGGGGATCACGCTTAAAATCTTCCTTGACCACCGCAATCTTTTGGATCATTGTCTGTTCCCCAGAATCTTCATCAACTGTGATGCGAACGTTATTGGCATCGTTGTAATACACTTCCGAGGTTGTCATCTTTGTCGAATCCCAACCATCGTACTTTTTTAAACCCATGAGAACCCTCTTCCATACATCTTTGCCGACGTTCGTGTCGAAGAGTGAACCATTATGTTTTCCGAGACGAATCTCGACTTCGATGTCGCCTTCATTCTTGTGTGCTTCAAAGATGGGGAGAACTTTCTCGGTGAGATCCATTTTGTTTTTCTTGTCTTTTTACATTTGCGTCATTCTCTTAAGCCTTTTTTGAGCATAAAATGTAATGAAAGGTTTCGAAAATCGGGGAAACACGTGTTATTTCAACACAGCCCTGCAATGCCTTCTCTATATACCAGCTTTGACGAATCATTTCTTACGACACCCATATGGTGGTACATGTTCATTCACAAAAAGGTACTGTGAACTGATCAAAGTGTACTGGACGAGGGGTCGGGGTAATGTTGACATAAACCCTCTTCTCACACATTTCCGAGAACAGTTTCCAAGATTCGGAGAAAGGGAGCAACATGATGTCCAGGAAGCCATCTTGTGTGTCATAGACATTCTCGAACGCGCCGACCCTAAAATCAAAGATTGGTTCTACGGTAAGAAGGTTCAGGAAACGATATGGCCGGGAGGAAAGTCATCGAATGAAGAAGATTTCAGCGTTCATTTGATAACCTCTGAAGGCAAGGATATGGGTAAAATGCTAACAGAAAGCACTAACTGGAGTACCATAGAAAATTTTGAAGACACACATGGAAAGATGCATCACGTCGCGACGACGCGAATGGTCTTCTCCAAATTGCCACAAATTCTCATGATTTCTTTCGACCGCAAGAGTCATGTACACATTCTCGAAAAACTCATCATAGATTCACGCGAATACAATCTCATCGCGTCTGCTGTACACGTCGGTCGTCAAAGTGACGGACATTACGTGAGTTTCGTAAAGCGTAGGAACAAATGGTTTCTCATGGATGATGATGCGATACAAGAGCACGAATTACCTGATGAAGCTGGATATTATTTCATGGTCTACAATCTAAAAAGTTAAGCATCGGCATATTCCCAAGCTGGAGATGTTGCTCTAAAATCATATGTCATCTTCATTTTTTCATTCTTAATCCTTTCCGTTGTTTTCACTATCCCTTCATTTGCATCCAATAACAAAACTCTCGCATTCTGCAATCGCCCGCTACCCGAATAGCCAGCCCTGTTAGTGATGACAACCCTAGCAATTTCCTTCATGGCACCAAGGTCAATAGTCATAAATGGTACACCATCACCAAACGTATGTGCAAAGTTGTCATATTTCCCATCGGTTAAGTTAGCCCACGGCCCAGCACCGTGATTTTCTGGACCACCGGTGACTGTAGCGTTTAAGGCTACGTTTATACCGGCGGGGTCAACTACCTCAATTTCTGCTATATTGAGTATAGAAGATTGATCGGCATATGTACCAAAGGGTCGCATTATACTAATATATCGTGCATTTATACCTCCCCATTCACAAGTGTCATTATTTAAAATGTAACCGTATTGACAACCACTAAAATCGCAACCACCACTTTGACCGATTCGATACACACCATGTGGGTCCTTGGAATCTTCGGGTTCGCACTCTTCTCCCGTTACATCTTTGATACAGGTGGGTCCAACTTTATCATATCCCACGTTACATGAATTAAGGACACAAACCCCCGCGGCATTGGTTAGATAGTTACCTTGTGGATCCGGTGTGTCCGATGGTGTGCATATGGAACCAGATTGATCTTCGACGCAAGTGGTTCCGAGTATATTGTATCCCGAATTACATGAATCAAATACACAATTCCCTTCGGAATCATATACATACTTACCTTGAGGATCAGAGGTACCAAAAGGAGTACATGGGGCATTGGTACTAAATTCGAAACATTCTTCTCCAACCTTTCTGTGACCTATATCACAAGATTCAAGGATACAATTTCCATCGGCATCAATCACGTGTGTACCATTCTCGTCATCACCATCACATTCATCACCTTCCTTCTTCTGGACTAAGAAGAAATAACCACCACCACCCGCGGCGACTACTATAACGCAGCAACACACGAGCAACAAAAGTACCAGTATCATCTGTTCTATATTAAACCTATATTTTTTTTATGGTGGCCTACAATCTAAAAACTCCTTCATCTGAATATTCTCCTTAATATTCACGATCGTTCTATAAAACGTGCGACGGTTATTTGGATGCGTTTTATCTCTTCTCCTCTTTAGGGGTTTCCACCACATCGGTTCTTCCCAAGTCACATACTTACACTCCACAATGGCACCATCTTCAAACCAGGGTTCATCCTCGATGCGATTGTGTGGAATCTCACTCTCGAAATAGAGCTTCCCCTTTTCCTGTACATATAAGCGCCACGCGGGTATACCCGGCTTAAATCCCGGAGTTTCTCTTGAAGGTTCTCTCTTCATGAGAAAGTCCACTGTGTTCTTCTCTTGTGGTTTCCACTTGAACATCGTCTCGTGAGTGCCGATTCGTATGGGTTCATTTATAGGTGTGAAGACGAGTCCATCAATTTTTTGCTGAACAGTCGGAAGATACTCATCCATAAACTTCGCATAATCTCTCATATGGTGAAACGTCTTACATTTGAGACGATACTTATCTGACTTCATGTAGATGATGGATCTCATGAGACTTCTCGAAGCCTCGAGACGTTCGTTGAGATTTTTGTTCCATACAGAAGTTCCGGCGACGAGAACGGCGTCGTAGACCATAAGTGTACCTTCATAGAGCTCTCCATCAAGGATCGTCCCATCATAGGCACTCTTCTTCAAGTTGATAGGAACCTCAAACATCTGAAAGGCCCGATTTACAAATAGACATTTCTTCTTTCCGTCATACGTGAGTGCCACCAACATATGGCGCTCCCCATCCGTCTTTTCACAAACGAGATAGTCTCCACCCTTTAGGACTGGAAAATGTCTGCGCTCGATCGAAATGGGCTGTGGTCCCGGAAAATAGTCTTTACTTCCCCATACGGAATGTATAAACTCTATGACATATTTGTGAAGCGGGTTGGACATGTTTCAAATTGACTCGTAAACTTTAATTGGTTTTCACACCAGCCGCGTTTAGAATGTTACTGACACATTCGTGTGTATACGTCATCGTCAACTTAGCTGCCGTAAACGCATAAACGCGTACATTTTGTCGAAGAAACTTTTCAAACATCTTTGGGCTAATCTTAGTGTCCTTGTTCTTGGACAGAGTTTTATATACATGTTTTGTATTCATCATCCAGGCTCGAGCGTTGGTTTTTGTAACATTATAAATATTATCGGAGATCTTCTTATCTACTTCTGTATCAAAGTGCATACCCATCTGATTCACAGGTTCGGTTGAACCTTCTTTGACTTTAGCTTTGAAAAGATCCCAATCGACACCCTCTTTGACACCCGGAAACACGAGACAACCCACATGATCATGATTATCGAAGCATTGTGCGATTGTCTCCTCGTCTATACCTATACCGAAGTCTATAAAAATGATACGATCGTGTGATTTCATATATTGTTCAATTATACGCGCCTTTTCAAATGGGTCATCAGTAACATATACTATTTCATTCATAAGACTTTTTACGATGCATTTTATATTGATTCGTAAAATTGTGTGTAATGTCTTCACATGACAGGATTTTGAACGTGTGACGACGATAGTTGCGAAGTTCATATTTTTCACACGAGTCTAAGCCTTAAGCCTATCATTGAGACATCCACTGAACGGCAAATTTCCTACGTGGCCGAGTGTCGTATTCACATCCGCGTAAATCTTACCATCAGCCTGTTGCCAGCGGCGACAAAACGCATAATCTTCGGATAGATAGCGACGATTACCTGGGTCGATCATGCAATCGAAGCATGCGTGGTAATCATCAAAGTCGCGATTCTGGTGATCATTTTTACACCAGAGTTCGGGAAACTTCTCCTCCAAAGTCTTGAAAACGGAACGTTTAATCACCATGAAACCAGTCGGTCCATCGAGAATCTCGATGAATCCATTCTGGATCGGTCGATTCTGCGCTCCGAAATTAATCACAAGACTCGAAGAAAGCATGGACATATCTCTCTCGTCGCCATTTTTCACGGCTTCTGCAGCCTGATCCCACATGACAACCTTTTTGGGATAGCAGGCAACAGAGAGGTCGTGACCAGACTTGACGAGACGGACGACTGCGGCGGGATCAAAGTGAATATCTGCATCGACAAACATGAAATATTCACAGTCTGTCTTCTGCATGAAGCGACCGACCGAAACGTTACGGGCGCGATGTACGAGGGACTCATTTTCTGTGGTATCGAGATATAATTGAATACCTTCTTTCATTAGGAGGAGTTGAAGTTTGATAATACTAGACATGTATTTCTCTAGACAAAGACCCCCATAACACGGTGTCGAGAGAAAGAGTTTTGTCATTATATACAAATACTAACCTTTAAACTCTAAGTGCTTTTTGATAATCACCTCAATCTTGTTTAACGTCGGTACGGAAACCGAACATTTATCACACATCTCCAATTTTGTCACATTTGGACTCAAAACCATATAGATGATCGCAGATGCTACGCTATTGGGTGTTTTGCTCATGAGATTCACACAGTCTTCCGTCAGGTTACAAAGTTTAATACACTGAAGACGTTGTTCCCGAGTCACATTAAACGAATTCAAGAGTCGTTGCATGACATCAAACGCCTTCGTCACATAATTCTTTTCTGTCACACCCATGATCGTGTCTTTGAACATCTGTGTCGTTCGACTGATATCTTTCGACTGAACTCCAAACATATCCGCAATCTCCTTCGTCGTCCTGGGATGCTGGGCAAGTCTACACGCGTAAAGTACGCAGTTCGCCTTGATCCCTAAACGCACCGCACCTCGAGTGAGTTTTTCATCGTTGAATTTGCGGTACAACATCTTCGCCTCTTTTAGAACAACTTCCGGGAGTGTATGACACGCCTCATCGATATCCTTATATGCGTGAAACAACGATCGATCCTTATGGTTCATAGACATGTGAAAGTTAATCTTCGCCATCCGCTTGTTTTCGTACGTCGAACCGCGTTGAGTCGAAATGATCGTCCCCTTACCCCAGTTTTGTGAAAAGAGTTCGGGATTCGCGTTAGGATTTCCGCACCTCGACGGATCATTCACCTTTCCATCATCTGTGACACCACTCGTCCACTCGGCAGTGTCATCAATAAAATACGAGTCTACGAGACCGCATTCGGAACACGTGGGTAATCCTTCTTTACTGAAAAGTTTGATTCCCGAACATTCGCGACATAAATTTATATTCACAGGCTTTTCTTCGTTTTCTTTGTGTAAAAGAGTGTCCAAATCGGACCATATAGCTGCCAGCATTGTTTTTGAATGTGGCAATCTTTTTTAGATTTTCAAAAAACGCGTCACTCACTTAAGCGTCTGACGCGATTTTCAATCGCATCAATCGTTTCCTTGAAACTCTTTCCACCCGAAGTCGTAGGCTCCCATTCATTCCATTCTTTGTCGATAGCCTGATGTCCAGGAGGTAGGGGAATGTCCTGACCCATGAGTTCACTATCAGAAACGACAAACCCTTCGAGGTCAGATTCATCATCGGCACCTTCGTCGTACAAGTCACTGTCATTATCTTCGACATCGATTTCACTGTACATGGCAAATCTGTTCTCTCCGAGGGATTTCATCTCCAAATCCATAAAAGTCGTTCCACTTGGGTAGTGTTCCATCACACTCTCGAATGGAGCGGGTGAATATGTCTCAGTCTCAAGTTCGTATACACAAGCACTCTTGTAAAAAAGTTCAGTGGGGTTGAGATATCTCAGGCCGAGGGTGTTCCCAGTGTTCATCGCGACAATCCCGTACATTTCGTCTTCAACACCATCTTCGTTTACTAATACTTTGACTATATCGTCTTGGTTTATTTCTGAGGGCACAATCATGCTTAGAGTTTTCCCTCAAAAAAAATTCAGGGATAATATCACAGATGAAAGTTAGTATTTATTCGAAGGAGGGGTGTCAGTATTGCGACCACGCGAAAACCTTATGCGAATCGGAAGGTCTCGAACATGAGAAAATTATGGTGGACAAGGAAGAACTTAAACGACTTTGTGGTCCAGGAGCGACAACCTACCCTCAAATATCTATTGACGGACGTCACATCGGAGACTATTTTGAATTTCAAGAATACATCGAAGACGAATACGAACCTATACTCGCACCAACTCTAAACAGGTTCACGGTGTTCCCCCTGAAGTATCCAGAACTTTGGGAACTCTATAAAAAGGCTCAAATGTCCAATTGGACTGCTGAGGAGGTAGATTTGTCGAAAGACCTCGATGATTGGAAAACTCTCAATGATAATGAACAGAAATTCATAAAGTACATCCTGGCGTTTTTCGCTGGATCCGATGGAATCGTATTTGAAAACATCAACAACAACTTTGCTGATGAGGTGCAAATCTCGGAGGCCCGTTCATTCTACGCCTACCAGTCTCACAACGAGATGGTTCATGGTGAGACTTACTCCAAGTTGATTGACAAATACATCAAAGATGGTGCGGAAAAGAAGCAGCTTTTCGAGGCTATTCAAACCGTGCCATGCATAGAGAAAAAGGCAAAATGGGCTATGAAATGGTTCGACAAGTCCCGTCCATTCGCGGAACGCCTCTTCGCGTTCGCTTGTGTCGAGGGTATCTTCTTTTCTGGAAGTTTTTGTGCCATCTATTGGCTAAAGAAAAGGGGACTCATGCCTGGTCTCTGTTTCAGCAACGAACTCATCTCCCGAGATGAGGGACTTCATCAGGAGTTTGCGGTTGAGTTGTTCAAATTGTTTCGCAATAAACCCTCGACTGAAACGCTACACACTATCATTAAAGAAGCCGTCGAGATTGAGAAGGGGTTCATCCTCGATGCACTCCCGTGCAATCTCATCGGTATGAACTCAGACAAGATGTCCGAGTACATCGAATACGTATCTGATCGCCTTTTGAAACAGATTGGGCAGCCGCCGATTTGGGGTTCCAAGAATCCTTTTGATTTCATGGAAAACATCTCCCTCGATGGCAAGACAAACTTTTTCGAAAAACGGGTAGGGGATTACGGAAAAATGGACGACACCTCTGACGAAATTGGTTTCGACGAAGATTTCTAATACAAGATACCGTCCGAGTCGACAGACATGGGTGCGAGATTGCGACCACTATCGACGAGTTCAATCTGACCTTCCGCAAATCCTGGCTTGGGGTCGGGAACGTCGGCCATCTGAACGGGTGGTTCAACGACGATCTTCTCACCCTTGACGACCACCTTCTTCTCACCACACCCACACCCCTTCTTTTCCTTACGCTCCTTCTTTATGTTCATCATACCCCACACGACCAAGATGAACACGAGAGTGTGTACGAGGAGACCCATCGTCGAGGGGCACCCCGTGGGAGTGGCGATCCTGGGTCCCAGGACTCGCCTGACGAGACGGAAAGTCTCGGGGTTCGCGACTATAAAAAAGGTAAGACCCGAGATGACGGAAATAATAAACTTCTCCTCCTGCTTCTTACCGTTGCATCCACAACCGCAGTCTTTAAAAAGACCCATGATTACTTTTGATATATGTCAACAAAAAAACTTACTTAAAGTCGAGCGGCCTAAGATAGATATAACCAACAAACAATGTCGCTCACTATCCAACGCTCCTCCGACTTCTCCCCTGCCTCTGTGCAGTTTTCGAAACTTCGTAAGAATAAGAATGGCGGTAAGGCCGTCTATCTGAACGCCGGCGACAACAAGAAGCTCTACATTCAGTTCCCCTTCATGCGCTCTCCTTACGGTCTGAGTGCTTTCACTGATGAGGGCACTGGTCGCACCTCCTACTCTCTCGACCTTTCCTTTGACCCCGATAATGAAGAAGCGATGGCCCTTCACAACAAGCTCAAGGAACTCGATGATATCATCGTGAACACCGTCGCGGCCAACTCCAAGGAGTGGCTCGGTAAGGAGTTCAACGTCGCCGTCCTCAAGGAGGCGCTCTACAAGCCCATGGTCCGCCCCGGTAAGGAGCAGTACCCTTCCACTATCAAGCTTAAGATTCTCACCAAGCCCGATGGTACTTTTGTCCCCGAGGCGTACTCGATGCAGAAGCAGCCGGTCACTCTCGACACGATCGAGAAGGGTCAGAAGTGTATGGCCATCGTCGATCTCAACCAGATTTGGTTCATCGACAACAAGTTCGGTGTGACTATCCGTCTCCAACAGACTCTCCTCGAACAGTCTGCCAAGCTTCCCTCTTTCGCGTTCCAAGGTGTTGACCTTCCCGACGAGGAGGAGGTTGATGTCGAGGATGAGGATGAGATTGAGGAGGTTGATGACCAGTAATTTCCGAGTCCCAAGTCCTACGGACTTGATTTATTTCCCCCTATTCGTAAGTTGAAACAATCTTCTTACGAATATAATAATGAACGCTCAGGTGAAGAAGCTTCTCAGGGGTAAGAAGGCGTGTGATCCCGCGTCTCATCTCTGGTTGAAGAAGAAAAATGGAACCATGACCAAAGGTGCTGTGAAAATTGGTGAAGGTCAATATGGTAAGGTGTATCGTGGATGTATAGATGATGGATGTGAAAAATACGTCGTCTACAAAGAAATTAGAACGCCTTCGCTGAGTGAGAAGACCAATAATCTGCCGTTGGCAGGATTTAAAAAAGCGCTCGATGAGATGAATCCACAGATGGAATTTACCATCGCAAAAAAGTTGGAAGGATTTGGGGTTCCCAAGATGTACCTCTACAAGACTTGTGATAAGAAGGATGTTCTTTATAGTGAATACGTGAAGGGTAAGGAGCTGGGGGAATGGATGAGATTTCAACCCACTCTACTTGCCATGAAATCCGTTATGTTACAGGTCATCTATAACCTGTATCGCATCCAAAAGAAGTATCCGGGTTTCCGTCATCACGATCTTCATCTTGGAAATATCCTCGTTCGACCAGTTCCTGTGAAGGATATTAAATTCATGGGGCATACCATTTCTAATGCGGGGTTTGAAGCTGTCATCATTGATTTTGGATTTTCTGTATTCCCACGGATTAAGAATCCTCTCGTCAACGCCAGCAATTACAAGAACATCGGCATCTCGAGAAAGTCTGACAAACACTATGATTTACACCTTTTCCTGAACTCCATCCATAACCTGGTTCGTCAACCACGGACACGGACGGAACGTGTGGTGAAGACGTTCATCGAAAACCTGTTACCCAAAGAGTATCTCGTGAGTAGGTCGAATACTGTCAAGAACTATAGGCTGAGAGGTAACAAATCTGTCAATATTAGCTTTGAGGAGGTTTTATCGAAACCTTTCTTTACGGGTGAGAAGACGTCAGTTGCCATTCCTCTTTCCAAGCCTAAACCCATCATCAAAATTCAGGCTCCTAAACCAAAAACACCCGTAAACAAAGAAACTGCCAAAGCGCGTGCGGTTGCCATCCTAAAGGCTGGGAAAGCCGCGCCCAAAAAACGCCCCGGTGTCGTTAGAGCACGACCTTGAAGACCCGCTTCGTACCCTCGTCAACTTGAGAGAGTACCTTAAACTTTGGAGACTTTACGAGTTTTTCACCACTCTTAGTAACGAACGATTTCATCCGTTCAACTTCACCACGGGGCATCTTCCTGGTGTATTTGAGCGTGACTTTCTTGTTTCCGATGGACAGCGCAGTCGACGACATTTTAATATTTACCTATAATAAAATGCTCGCCTTCGCCATTCTCGCGATTATCGATATCATGATTCTTCTCCAGACTGGTAAGAAAGCCCCTAAGGGAGAGGGTGGTAAAGGTTGGACTGTTTTCGGGACCATGGGTTGTGGCTGGACTCGAAAGCAGTTAGACTACATGAAAAAGAATGGTAAGGAACACACCTTTGTCGACTGCGACAAGGAGGGGTGCAAAGGCATGAAAGCCTTCCCTACCCTAAAGCATCCCAACGGTGAGACGACTGTCGGGTACAAGGAGGTTTAGAGACCACGGACAACCTGGAGGGAGAGGGAAAGGATGAACGCGTCCAAAAGAGTGTTGATGGGCTTCAGCACGGTGATGTGCTTCACGAGGGATCGGTTCCATACGAGACGAAGGAGGAACGTGCTGATGAGCACGGTGAGCACGAAGATGAGCATCTCCGTGAGGGCGTCCGACTTGGTCTCAGCTTTGGTAACTTCCTGAATCATTTGTTATGTACCGACATTTTTTTCTCAAGTGAATCTATATGAAAGGACCACCCCCGAGTGGATCTGAAAGTAAGTTTACGAATCGGAGGTGGGGTTCACAAAAGGGTATCGGGAACAACAACTGCTACGCATATGCGGTTGGGGATTACGAGGCGTATAGGTGGCAAAAGTCCATTCCAGGTGATCGGTCAGGACTTTCAAATGGAAACCACACGTACACACATTGTACAGGTCTCCCTAACCGCGTCGTATCGGATAACCCCAAGAAGGTGTACAGGGCCAAAGCGAATGAAAAGTGTAAGAAGGGGTATTATAAGGTCATGATGTTCGTGTCTCCTGGTCGACCCACGAACTACATTCGTCAAGGTGACTTTCATTTTTACAAACAACACAGTGTGGTCGAGTACAAGATCAAACCTGGTGACACCGTGGTCTCTGTAGCTAAATTCTTCAAGGTTCCTGAGTCTCGCGTAAAGCGGGGTGGTACATTCAAGGTCGGTAAACGTATCGTATTCAAAGCTAATGTCTTCAGTCACAAACGTGGGTGGGCGACTGGACCCCTCCTCGTGGATGCGAAGGGGAAAGCTATCGTGGATCCCCGAAAAGCTTCGAGAAACTACCCCGGCCTGAATTACGAAACATATTGCAGCTCATTCTGCGTCAAGAACCGTGGGATCAAAGTCGGTAAGACTCACCCCAAGGTCGGCAAGAATACTGTCTAGGTCTGGTTGATCCTCAACATCGAAGGTGATGTCAAAGAGGTCGAGTACGTCAAAAATTGATTCTTCGTTCAAGGACACAGAGTTCGAAGCTGCTGTGTAATTGTTTTGAATCGTGACGACAATCTTAAATTGGGAAGCGTCAAACACCTTTCTACACGTGGGGCATGTATTCTTACCTTGTTCTTTCCATCTCTGTAGACAGTGGGAATGAAACATATGTCCACATCGAATCGGAGGATTTGTCCTCGTCGATTTGACTTCATTGAGACATATGGCACATGTCGACATTCTATAGGATGGTTTTAAAGTTTTTTCGGTGATTTCGCTCACTTAATAGATATCGGGCATCTTGAGCATGGGCACATTGCAGTTGTTGCAGTCAGCCTTTCCTTGCTGCTCCTGCACCTTGGACATGAGCTGGGGACCCTGCTTTTGGAGAAGTTGGCGATACGAGTAGTTATCTTCGAACGTGATGCCATTCTGCTTCATGATGTAGTTGTTGAAGAGTTGCGCTGAGGAGTTCATGGTGAAGCACCGACCATCGGCCATACCAAGTCGCTGAGACATTTTGTTAATATTACATCAGAAATTAATTCGTCTATTGGTAATCGTCTGCATCCAAGACTCGAACCCCCTCTCTCTAAGTTTTTCGACGAATGGATCACATTTATATCCGAGATAAATGTCAAACACGTCCGTCTCCTCTGTCCTCGACACCCGAATGTCAGGTCTCTCGTTGATGTGCTGGTTGATGATGTTATAGGCAAAAGCAATCTCTTTGAGAGTCTCGGCACCGGTGATGATAATTTTACCTGTACTGAAGATACTACATGTAATCTCTTTCATGTCATGTGCGGGTTTAAACTTAATCTTTACGGCCGAATATCTGTCGGGCTCGAAGGAGACTTTGAAAATGTCTGAATACGCCTCAAACCAATCAGCCACTTTCATGAGGTTGACGTTATAGTTGAGACTGAAATTTGAGTTGATCATGACAACCCTGAAAGCATCCGAGGAGACATTGATGTCGAGTCCTAAAAAGTTTTTGAAAATCTGGACAAGTTGGGTGATGATACGTTTACAGTCAAAGAGATCACAACACCCCGCAACCTGGATCGAACCGTTGGGGAACACCTTGACAGACTTGGTACTGTAGGTGTCATGGTACGTGAGGGTCACCTGATTGTAGAACGTCGTCGGTTTCAATTTCCATTCAAAACCATCCACCTTCATACCTTGGCGTCGCATTCTGTACGACCCGACACGTTCAAACGCTTCACGAAGCTTTTTAATATCAATCGACTGTGCAAAACTCGAAACCATCGTGATCGTCGTGATCTTTATCCATGAGGGTCTCGTTTCTTCTGGTAAAGCTTTACGTATGTCATCGAGTGTGAGAAGATATGAAAAGCTGTTGTTCGCGATTGAAGAGAACATTTTAAGACATGGTTTTATATATCAAATGGGACGAACTTAGGTGTTTAAAGAAAACAAACAAGTCATAATTAGATGTCATCATTCGTTAAGTCGGCAAAGTATATTCATGATGTAGAATCCGATCTTTCATACGTCGAAATCGTTTATGATCGGTACACGAGAGGAAAAGGGTATGATACATTCACCGATTATATCAATACCAAACCCCTGGGAGACTGGACACACATTCAGTCCACGAAGCGTTCAATCCCGTATGAAAAGTTTCTCGACACGATGGTAAAAAAGACGGTCGAAGCTCTACAGCGGATAAACGAACTTACCCTTGAGACAATCATGTCCTATGAACGACCCGAAAAAACGTACGTTCGAATTGCTCACGCTATAAAAATAATCGATCCAACGTTCCAACCACCCTATGTAAACGTAGAGAGTGCTTGGCAGATGGAGTTTCTCGTAAAGTTGTGTAAAAAGTATGTTCCGCAGGCGATTCAAGAATGTACCGACGAATCCAGACTTACGTACCTTTTCAACGTCTTGCGTATAATAGAGCTAGAATAATGATGAGAGTCACCAGAGCTATCCAAAAATAAGGGATGCTCTTGTTCGAGACACCGACCGTCACAACCTTTTTCAACCCCTGATTCGTAAACCCATAGTCGATATTGCGCTTGGGTCGAATAACCTTATTAATGCGACAGGGCTTCTTCTCATCGGCACAAAGGCCCGTAGTACAGAAAACACTTTTCCTATCGGCTGGAAGTCCAGTCCCTTTCTTCACTTCGACGAAGTCACTAAAATCACCAGTCTGTCGCACACCCCCTGGAAGGGAAAAGTCGTGTTCGACAAATGGGTTGACATCATTGATAGCATCGTCATCGTTAAGCATAAACTTGCTCATCGTTATTACTACTTCAGATTATATTTTTTGTCCTTCATTTTAAATCGATGTTCATCCCACATTTTATCTAGATCCACATTCAACATGTGTGCCAATTGAAAGAGGTAACTGAAGACATCTCCCATTTCCATCATGACATCCGTGCCACGCTCCTTCTTGAGATTCGTTTTTTTATACGTCTTTTTGTACTGCCGAATCGCCGACGCGAGTTCTCCAAATTCTTCGGTGAGCAGTAGCCACACGGTATCTACGGCAGCACGATCCCAACCCTTCATCTTACAAACTTTTTCCGTTTCATTCTTGTAATAATTTAGACTCATGACTTATATTCTTTTGGTCTCCAATCTTTAATTGATACCAATCTTGTCATTGAAGTCAATCTTCTTTCCCACGGTACTGGTATTCACGGGCTGGTCCAGGGGGACGCTGATCGTGTCGATGTCCCGATTATACGCCATGTATTGAGACACACCAGTTTGGATCTGACTCAGCGCAGTCTCGATGACACGGGTGTTGATCTCCTTGACTTGCTCGTTTACGCGGTTGTAATGATCACCGGAGTTGTTGATGAATACCATCCGCATGATACCATAGAGGTCATCGGGGTTTTGATAGTCGATGGCGATACCAGTCTTGTTCTTGAACGCCTGGCGGATACCCCTCTGGAGAAGATTCTTGTTGAAATCCGAAAAAAAGAGTGTATTCAGAGGAGTCTCACATTCCTGGATACTTTCGAGGTGACTCATTTAATATACTCGCCGAAAAAAATTATATGTAAATAGTAAATGGTGAACTTTGCTGACTTTAACGAAGTCTATGCCACCAAGCCCCCAACATTCGAGGAAATTCCGTGCAAACCCCCAGCCTGCTTCGTCGGTTCGTATGCCCCTGTCACCAAGGCTGGTGAGGAAGGTCCCTTTTACGTAAACACATACCTCCTCCAACCCAACCGCAAGTTTGAGACTTTCGGAACTGTTCCCGTGAGGAGCGAGGATTTTGAGAAGTGCAAGAAGTAAGTTAAAAATAAAACGGGAAGTGTAGATATATGAGGGTCATTAAACGCTCAGGTCGTATTGAGGATATGAAGTTTGACAACGTCACCAATAGGATCAAGAACTTAACATACGGACTCTCCGACAAATGCGACTCTTCGAAGATTGCGCAACAGGTGTTTTCATCGATGTACGATAACATCACAACACAGGAAATAGACACCCTCTCCGCTGAAATCTGTGTTGGTATGATCACGTCCGACCCCGACTATGAAATTCTCGCTACCCGAATCGTGGCGAGTAACATCCAGAAGGTGTGCCCCAACAACTTTCACCTCGCGATGCGTAAACTTCAAAAAGCTGGTGTGATCACAGATGAAGTTGTCGAAGTCGCGCAACAAGTCAAGGAGCACATCAAGACGGACCGCGACTTTGAATTCGGCTACTTTGGTCTCAAGACGCTCGAGAAGAGTTACCTCCAACGTGTCGACGGTAAACTCATCGAGACACCGCAGTACATGTTCATGCGCGTCGCGATCGGTATTCATGGGAAGGATATCCCGGCGGTTCTGGAAACCTATGACAAAATGTCACAGGGGTTTTTCATTCATGCGACCCCAACTCTCTTCAACGCTGGTACACCTCGACCTCAAATGTCCTCATGTTTCCTCATCGCGGGTAAGGATGATTCCATCGATGGTATTTACGGAACCCTGACTGAGTGTGCCCAAATTTCCAAGTGGGCGGGTGGTATCGGTATGCACATTCATAACATCCGTGGTAACAAGTCTCGTATTCGGGGTACAAACGGTCAGTCTGATGGTATCATTCCGATGCTTCGGGTGTTCAACGCGACCGCCCGGTACGTGAATCAGGCGGGTCGCCGTAAGGGTTCGATCGCCGTCTATCTAGAACCATGGCACTCGGATATCATGGAGTTTTTGGAGTTGCGCCTGAACCAAGGTGATGAAGAAGCGAGGTGTCGCGATCTCTTCTCGGCTATGTGGATCCCCGATCTTTTCATGAAGCGTGTCGAAGAAGGTGGTAACTGGTCCCTATTCTGCCCAGACGTGGCTAAGGGTCTCTCCGACTGTTACGGTAAAGATTTTGAGGAACTTTACACCAAGTACGAAGAGGAGGGTCTCGCGAACGCAACTGTCCCCGCCGCCGACGTGTGGAAGGCGATTCTGAAGAGTCAAACGGAGACTGGAACACCATACATGCTGTATAAGGATGCGTGTAACGCCAAGAGTAACCAGAAGAACTTGGGGGTCATCAAGAGTTCCAACTTGTGTACTGAGATTTTGGAGTATACTGACAAGGATGAGACATCCGTGTGTAATCTCGCGTCCATCGCCCTCCCCAAGTATGTCAATAAGGAGACGAAGACGTTCGACTACGAGAAGCTTCATGAAGTCACCAAAACTGTCACGAAGAACCTGAACCGTGTCATCGACCGTAATTTCTACCCGGTCGAGACTGCCCGTCGCTCGAACATGAAACATCGCCCCATCGGTCTCGGTGTTCAGGGTCTCGCTGACGTGTTTATTCTTTGTGGTCTCCCCTTTGATTGTGAAGAGTCTCGTCTCATGAACGCCCACATTTTCGAGACGATGTACCACGCGGCCCTCGAGGCGTCGTCTGAGCTCGCTGAAGTCGAGGGGTCGTATGAGAGTTTTGAGGGATCCCCAGCTTCTGAAGGTCTTCTTCAGCCGGACATGTGGGAGGGCGAGACCAAGTTCAGTGGACGATACGACTGGGATGCGATGCGTGAGCGTGTCAAAACCAAGGGACTTCGAAACAGTCTCCTCATGGCTCCCATGCCCACTGCTTCCACGGCTCAGATCTTGGGTAACAACGAATGTTTCGAGCCGTACACGACCAACATTTACCTCCGACGTACCCTCGCTGGTGAGTTTGTTGTGGTCAACAAGCACCTCGTCGAAGATCTCAAGAAGGTGGGACTCTGGTCCAAGGAGATGAAGGACTTGATGGTCAAGGCGGGTGGTTCTATCCAAAACATCATCGACATTCCAGAAAACATCAAAGACCTGTACAAAACTGTATGGGAAATTAGTCAGAAATGTATCATCGATATGGCGGCTGACCGTGGACGTTTCATCGATCAGTCTCAATCTATGAACCTCTTCATGGAGAGTCCCACAATGTCTAAACTTTCTTCGATGCACATGTATGCGTGGAAGGCGGGTCTCAAAACGGGTATGTACTACCTGAGATCCAAGGCGAAGGCTCGACCAATCCAGTTCAGCCTAGAGCCCGATTGTGTGGCTTGTTCTGCTTAAAGTTTTTGGTGGATAGATATCCAGAAGACATGGACAAAGCATTCGAAAACCTTCAAATCAATGAATACAAGAACAGAAAAATTGTCCTCTGTACGAAACAGGGTACACCTTTCCGTGTACAGCTCCCGCGAATGTACATGCCTTTCGGTGTTTCAGGTTTCACACCCGAAGTGGGTCCCACAAAGTATAACGTCGATTTCGCCATCAAGGGGTATGACGAGGATGATAGTTATATGAAAAAGTTTTATGATTCTCTTCGGAAACTCGAAGATATGATCATCGACGCCGTCGTCGAGCAGAGTGAATCTATTTTTGGATCTACGATGACCAAAGAGGAGCTCATTCCGATGTTCAACTCAAACGTCAAGGAGTCACCTGGTCGTGAACCAAAGTTTCGCATCAAAGTAGATACGACGTTGGAAGACCAAATCAAAGCGAATGTTTTTGATGCGGATAAAAACCCAAGGAATGATGAAGTGACGAATGGTCTCTACGCAAGAAATTCGGGGCATGCCATCGTGGAATTGAACAGCGTGTATTTCTTGAACAGAAAGTTCGGGTGTACATGGAAATTACATCAGCTCATCGTATATGAGCCACAAAATCTAAAAGGATTTCAATTTATCATTTAAAAGTAGGATACTATAAATCGCCTGAGCCTCCTTAAGCAATTTACCCTGAACCCTGGTAAATTTCTTTGGGTCTATACCCATCTTAATTTTAGCCATCTTGACAGACATGTCCCACTTCGCGAGAGTCATGCTTACTTATTATCCTTGATTATTTTTTTGTACGTCTTCGTATCCTTGGAGGGTACGAGGCAGAACGCACCCTTCTTGGCAGCCTTCTCCTTCGCGAGATCAATGAACGCCTTGAACTTGGGGTTCTTCTTGAGCGACTTCTTCGCCGCCTTGCTCGCCGCCTTGGACACGATGCGACCATCCTTCATCATCAGATCCTTCTTGGCGAGACCACCGGGGGTCTTATCAGCGTTACCATGGAAAACTTCGGCGCGGGAACCAATCATCTTTACTCTATGCTTTGAAAATTTTCTTGATGTCCAAGATTGAGATTTTGTCACTCGTCCTGTTGACTGGAATTTGATTTTCGATTCGTTCATCGTTAAGCACTTTTGAACACACAATAGACTTATGCCCCTGGAGCGCCATCATCTCTTCCTCGACACTCACAAAACGCGAACATTCCTTGTACACCAATTTTTTTACATAGACAGGTCTGGTCTGACCCGTTCTATGGCTTCGACCAATCGCCTGGAGCTCCGTGGCAGGGTTCCATGAAGGTGCTGTGATGTAGACTCGAGTCGCCTCTTGAAGATTAAGACCCTGGCCACCACTCTTGATCTGGATGATGAAGACGGCACCTCCTTGAATCTTCTTGAATCCCTCAATTTGCCTGACGCGCTCCTCCTTGGGTACTGAACCATCAATCCTGAAAACTGGACACTTCAACTGGCTCTGGATATAGTTCATCTCACCCCTGAACTGACAAAAGATGAGGGTCTTTTCATCTGGATGACCATCAATCATACGGAAGAGGGTCTCCATCTTGTTGGAGCGACCCACCCACTTCTCCGCTTGTGTTTCATTTTGCTTCGCCACACCATCGAGATACATCTGAGGCCAGATCATCGCCTGACGCGCACGAAGAAGACACTCCAAGATGATCATGTTCTTTGCGTTCAGGCTTTGGGCATGTCTGAACGCTTCACGGATCGTATCCTGAGCCTCGAGGAACACGACTTCGTACAATTGCTTCTCATCTGGATACATCTCCAGTTCCACATTCTCAAAGTAGCACGGGGGTAGACGAAGACGCTCGTTGATCTTGGCGAGATCTTCTTTGGTACGACGAAGGATGTAGATGTCCTTGATTTTGCTGGTCATACCTTGAACAACAACTTTGGAAAGACCCAAGAAGGTTGAGAGAGATACGAAGTCCTCCATAGAATTGAACACTGGGGTACCAGTCACAATCCACTTGATTTGAGTCTGAAGACGACAGACACTCTTGAACAATTTGGACTTCTTGTTTCGAATCTCATGAGCTTCATCCAAGATGACCCTGTCCCACTGTACCATGTGGAGAGGTGTCTTCGTGTCAGGTCCACCACCCTTGACAGTCAAGAGGGTATACGGAGCAATCGTCACATCAACGTTGTGATCAATTTGACGATCGGGGCCATCAAAGACACTGACCGTCAGATTGGGAGCGAAGCGATGAATTTCTTCGACCCATTGGGTGATAATAGATTTGGGTACGATGATGAGTGTGCGAGGCTTGGGGTTTCCAAGCATAGTGGAAACGAGTTGCACGGTCTTACCCAGACCCATTTCGTCACAGAGGAACCCACCTTTGGGTCCCGACGTTTGGCTCTCCATCGTGAGCATCCAAAGAACACCTTCACGCTGGTAGGGGGCAAAAAGACGACCATTGAGGGTGTCCTTGGCCAAAGTGTATTGCTCTTCAATCGTCATCGTAAGGATCTTCTTCTGGGAGGGGTTCAATCTCACAGACGATTGGTTCAAGTTCCTTCTTTTTACGAGTCTTCTTCAACTTAGGTTTTGGAAGTTCATCGAGATGTTCACGATAATATAAAACTTTCTTCCAAAATTCATCCATTACTGGGAGGTACTTTTTGAACCATTCACGATCTCTTTTCACGTTCGTGACATCAAACTCCTCTGGTCTTGGCCAGTTTGTTTCCGCGGGTTTATACTGAATAAAGTCCGCTTCTTCCAGGTCTAAAATCTCCATACACAATTGAAGCTGTGGCATGTAATGTTCGGGAACTTCACCGGGGATGATCGCCCTTTGTGGCGGACACTTAATCTCGACGAGTTTTCCCGACTCGCTCACACCATCAGGACTTCCACCAAGCCATGTGTACACTGGGTGAGGACAGAGACCAATCTCGTGTACAACCTCACCATGCCTTTCTTCGTAAATGATGCGAGCCTCGTCTTCATACTTCTCACCATGTCGGGTGGCTGCGTTACCTGTGAATTTTTCACCTAGACCACATTTCTTGAGTAATAGACCATCTGGAGTCTCATATTTGTTCACACCGATAGCTGTAGCAGCATCAGAAGCTGTCAACATATTACCACGAAGGGCAAGCCATTCTTCAGACTTCTGTGCGGCATATTCTCTTTCAATTAGAGCTTTGACATTCGGATGCATATTAATTTAATTTAACCTGTAATTTTTAAGTTCCTCTATCACCTGAAAATACATCTGTGCGGCATTCTGCTCAGCCTGTTTCTTACTCTTCGCCACACCCCTCGAGCAGAAGGTGTTGTTGACATAGATATCGATATAGAAAAGACCTTCGTGGTGTGCCGCGACCCTGTAGTCTGGAAGTTGCCAATTATTGACTTGGCAATGGCGCATTAATTTGTCCTTGAAGTTGTCGTCAATCATGATAGAGTTCATGTCAACCATATCCGGATCTTGGTAAATCCGAAGAATAAACTCTTTCGCGTGAATGAGACCTATATCCATATACAGAGCCCCGATGAGGGCTTCAAAAACATCCTCCAAAATCTTGGGATTGTTATTCCATCCGTTACGCATCCCCTTCTCATCCATGATGACGAGTTCGTTGAGTCTCAACTTCAACGCAATCTTAGCTAATGTTTCACCACGAACGAGCTTTGTACGAGCTTTCGTGAGGAAACCTTCTTGCTTGCTTTCATGTCTATCAAACAGGAACTTAGTGATGACAAACCCGAGGACGGAGTCACCAATAAATTCGAGGGTCTCAAAAGATTCTGTGAATTGTTCATACTCTTTGAGAGCGGATTTATGTGTAAAAGCCTTTTGGTACAAATCAAGATTTTTGATCTTTGTACCAACAAGTTGTTCAGCCCTTTCTTTGGTGAGGAAAGTGACCATGATTTATTAGAGTATGTGTTATTTTTTTAAGCCTCCTTCTTGATGTAGTGAGGAGAGAGGTACTTCTGAAGGTTAAGGTAAGTCACCTGAACGTCCGCGGGAGGCGCCAGGAGGTCGCGAAGCTTGTCGTCGAGGATAATCTGACGACCGTTCTCGGGGTGCTTGAGACCCTTATCGGTGATGTACTTGTTAATGAACTTGGTCACCTCGGAACGGGAGATGAGCTCACCAGCGGGAAGTCCGAGAAACTCGCGCAACTTAGGCGTCACATCCTGCTTGCGGTTGAAGCCGTTGTTGGCGGCACGAGCCTTAGCCTTCTCACCATCGGGATCCTCCTGGGTGTTCTTCACCTTGCGGATGAGCTTAGTGAGGTTCTTGATGTCGTTGCGGAGCGCGGCGATTTCGGTCTGGATGGTTTCGAGAGACATTATATCTTTCTTACTTGCGTAACCTTTAAGTTCCTGAAGAAGTATATCGTCGCGATGGTAACAAACAGCCATATCATAAAGACAAATCTCTTATTGGCCAGGTTGACAAAATTGGGTTTCTCTATGAAGCGAAACGGATGTCTGGATCCGTCATCAGGACAACCACCCGCACAGCAGTCAGACGGACAGGGTAAAACGTGGAGACCCTTTCTCACTCCACACCATTGTTCCTTCTCACCTGTGTATGCGTAGCATCGGCATGGTTCGATGACGTCGCACACCATATTATTATGTCAAGATATATTAATGGACGATCAGATTTATTCGAAGGATGTCATTCAAAAATTCATGAATGAAAATTTATTTTTCAAGGATGAAAAATTGAAAAAATATTACGATCGAAACCTCCAGAGAGACTTTGGTAAGTTTCGCGCCCGTGTGAAAAGTGTGCACACTGACAAAGATTTTGAAAAAATCATATACGTCCTCGTGACGGATTCTATTCGTGACATCATTCTCGACACGATAGGTGAACTCACACAGTTTTTGAGTTCCTCGGGTGATCTCATCATCAGTGGCGGGGAGGCGTTCAATTTGTACGTAGACTTCAAGGATCGGATAGTCACCAGTGATATCGATGCCAAGTTCGTTCCGAGAATCCCGATGAATGACAAATATTTTGGGAAGCTCCAAGCTGTGAAACTTCTTTTGTGGAACAAGATGGGAGAATTGGCCAAGAAACTCGACACGCGGATCAGGAAGCGCGTAATGTCCGTGCAGAAGAAACACTCCAAATTGTTCAAATTTTTAGGAATTGGTTTCAAACAGAGTGGACCATACGTGACTCGAAGATACACCCTAATTAAGAAGAAGAAACTCGCGGAAAATAACAAGCCTAGCAAGGGTGACATCTTCATAGACGTAGAACTTTTCGCTCTCGACTTGAACCTTCGTCTTCTTTCCGCAAAGTCTGGAAAGATTGAAGATTTTAACCTAGGCGGAATCCTCGATATTCCCTTCATGCGCCCCAAGGAGTTTGGGTACGAAGTAGCACTGACCAAGAAGCGGGGTGTCACGTACAGAAACGTAAACACAGGAAAATTGATCAACGATAAACGTTTACTCATCGCGAGTAAAGAGTTTCTCATCGAAGATATTTACCTCATGCATAAGCTCAAACTCCGCCCAGATAAGAAGGAAAAAGATCGTCAGAGACTCGTTCGTCTCGCACAACTGTTTGATAAACGTGTTAAATCTTCCGATTCTATGGATGAAGTTTTCAAGCGTATAGTTCCAAAAATTAAGACTAAGACGAGAGTGGTGAATAAACCAGTTAACATCTCTATCGGTAAAGCCATGAAAGTCGATCCTCGCAAATACAAAAACTACACGACGAAACCTTCTGATGAGCGCCTATCGAAGCAGATCGTACACGGTCTCAAACCCGTCGTGAAAAACACAAAGGTTGACGGATACGTAAAATCTTCGGGGAACAAGCGGTTCAATACCAAAAACCTCAAGTGGAAAAACGTAAATACCACAGCGTACGTGAAAAACGAATTTCCCCTGCGTCCAGAAAATGCCAAGCCACTTCCTAAAAATATAAACACGTCCAAGACCCTCTATGGGTATAACCCCAGGAGAAACCAATGGGTACCCAAAACGTTACTCAATAAGGCGGCTGAGATACCATTTGTTGGGTTAAAGAAATGAAACCAAATACATACATAAAATGATCTACAACACCCCTATTAAAGGTGAAGATGGTCTCTACTTTGTCAAGGCTCTCGGTGATGATAAGCGTAAGCACCTCGTCCAGCTCAATAAGGTGACGATCTCTGATACCTCAGGCGAGATTGTCATGGATCTTGGTTCGGACATGAACACCCAGAAGATTGATACCGTCGACACCGCGAACCTCGAAGCCGCCCTCGAGAACTGTGAGTCTTGGTTCGGTAAGCAGCTCTCGGAGGGTGTCATCAAGGGTGCCTACAAGTCGAACCTTGACGCTAGTGTACTCACATGTGACCGCCTTGATGTGACCAGGGTGTTCAACATGCAGCAGGAGCCCGTTGATTTTGAGACTGTCCAGCCCGAAAAGACCTGTGATGTGATTCTTGAATTTGCCGGGATCTGGTTTGCCAAGAAGGCGTTCGGCCCTACTTGGAATGTTGTCCAGGTCAGGGTCCATGATGACCCCATCATTGATACTTACCCAGAAGAATATGCCTTTGTCGACGAGGATGACCAATAAAAAAATTGTTATAGTAATATAAAAGATAATGAAGGGTCGTAACCAGAACATCCTCATGTTGGTCGCCGTCGCCGTGTTGATCTTCCTCCTTTTTTCCATGAACAACAAATCCGGGTACAGCATCGTTGAGCGTCAGTATGCGCCCTTCGGTAATGGTCCCGCCGCCGGCCCTGCTCCAGGACCCGCCGCGGCTCCTATGGATGCCGTGTGTGGTGGTATGAACAAGGGTACCGGCCTCGCCTCCTCCCTCCTCCCCCGCGAGGTTGCGTCCGCGGAGGACTTTGGTCAGTTTGTCCCAGAGGATATCCTCGCGGGTCAGAACTTCCTCGAGCCCCGCAAGCAGATCGGTTTCCCCGAGACCGTCGGTGGTGCGCTCCGCAACGCGAACCAGCAGATTCGCAAGGATCCCCCCAACCCCAAGGAGCCTTTCGTGTGGAACAACTCCACTATTGTTCCCGATCTCATGCAGCGTGGTCTTTGCGCTTAAAGATTTAGCGTATATAAATATAAATGACATCTGTTACACCTGATCTCTCCGAGAATGTATCTAAGCTGGTAGAGCTCACCAAACAACTCGCTGAAGCAAAATCTGATATTAAGATTCTTAATCAGGAAGAAAAGCGCCTGAAGGAAAATGTCAAGAAACACATGATAGATCAGGGTATCGATACGATTAACCTCAGGAAGGGTAAGATTAGTATTCGCAAATCTGTCAGGAAAGCTGGGATGAATAAGGATGCGATCAAAGAGGGTCTCATGACGTTTTTCGGTGGAGATGAAACGAAAGTTGAAGGCGCCCTTAATGCTATTAAAGACGGTCTTAAAACGAAAGAGTCGACTTCTCTGTCACTAACTGGTATAAAGGATAAGCCCGAGAAAGAAGATAAGTAATTAACGATGGTTTGGAGCCAATACGTATACGAAGCGAACACTGGCTTTGATGCCGATGCCAGCGATGATGATGACTTTAGTGATAACACTCCTCTGAATATCGAAGACTGGGAAGTCGAATACTCAGATGAACTCAAGATGATGTGGAACACCATCAGGACACTCTTGTATGATGCGGGGTTGGAACACTCAGGACAATTCTGTGATTTTGTTGAATTTTGTTACGACGAACATAATCCCTATCACGAGCGTATTGGTACGTCACATGACCATGTACTCAATGATATTTGGAGACATATCAGGCGTGTCGTGAACGATAATGGTCTCCATGAAGAGATGATGCGGGGTGCGACGTACTATCATTTCGTTGACTATGTAGAAAAATATCTGAGTGTATATTAAATGCTCCCCGATATCACGTCGCAGAAAGTCGCCATACCCGCCGCCCTTTTTCTCGCGCTCAGCCCCGGTGTGCTCGTCACTACCGCGGGCAAGAACGTCAAGTTTATGAACGGCAAGACCAACCAAATGGCCATCTTCTTTCACGCCCTCGTGTTCTTCCTAGTGTACAGCCTCGTTGCCAAGGCTATGGGTCTCGTCCTCACCAAGACCGATCTCATCGTGACCACGTCGCTCTTCCTCGCGCTCAGCCCCGGTCTTCTCCTGACCCTCCCCCCCGGTTCGGGTGGTGTGTTCCGCTCCGGTCAGACGAGCATCCCTGCGGCCCTAACCCACGCGATCGTCTTTGCGGTGATTTTCGCGCTTTTGCGTCGCCAATTTCCTCAATTCTATTAAGTAAGGAGATGAAGTATCTCGTACTCGGTCCGGCGTCTATGGGAATATATTCACTTATAGGAGCCTTGAAAGCTCGTGAATCCTCGCTCGCCGATGTACGAGAAATATCTGGTTCGTCGGCTGGTGCGATTCTTGCACTGTTTTTAGCAGTTGGGATGTCAGTCGATGAGATATTGGATGCGTCTTTATCATTAGATATACCCACCTTTGTTAAAATCCGTTTGGGATCCTTTTTTAACAAATTTGGATTTGTTGATATGGGTCCCATTCGAAAAAAGTTGGTGGAAATTTGTGGTGGAGACCCCACGTTTAATGAGTTGGAAACACGAATTTATATTTCCGCGTTTTGTTTGAACACGACAGAAACAGTTTATTTCTCAAAAGACACGCATCCAGATATGAAAGTGATAGATGCGGTGTGTATGAGCATGGCTGTTCCATTCATTTTTGCGTGTGGAAAGTATGAGGATAGAATGTACGTAGATGGTGGTACAAAAGAAGAGTTTCCACTTACACCATTTTTAGATAAGAAACCACATGAAGTGATGTGTGTTCGAATTAAAATGAATAAGATATACCGAGAAACGATTGATAATCCAAAGCAATTTGTTGATGTTATCGTCCGTTCAGCACTTTCAAATCGAGAAACATTTGATTACCCCATGGACATCGTAGAAGTCAACGTGGGTGATACAGATGTATTTAATTTTAGCATGGATTACGAAGAAAAGATACGACTATTTAATATGGGGTATTCGACGTAACACTTTTTTTATCAGTTTACTATATATGATCGAGGCGTGTGATCCAGACGCCAAAATAAATGACCTGCGCGTGCTCATAAAGATGAACACAGGCCAGGATGTTAAACTGACAAAAAAACAAATATGTCAAGTCTATGACGAAATAAAGGATGGTAAATTACCCTTACCTCCTTTGGTTTTGACATCGGATAAAACCTATCTCATCGACAAGAAGTCGCCATTGAAACCCAATGATTATGAGATTTTGTTTGACGCATCGTCTAAGCGCACAGACATTCAGCGTGTTGCCCGTAAGGTTGGTCTCAAACAGATGGTTCAAATGACCAAAAGCCAAATGATCGAATCTATAGGCAAGCGATTACGTTACATGAAGATTCACGAACCCGTGAAGATTGGTAAGAGGCGTGTGCCATCTGTAAAGACGATGAACAGGTTCAACAACACAGTAGTGAACACGAACGCGAACGCGAACAGGTTCAACAACACAGCAGTGAACGCGAACGTGAACGCGAACAGGTTCAACAACACAGCAGTGAAGACCGAGAACAGGTTCAACAACACAGCAGTGAAGACCGAGAACAGGTTCAACAACACAGCAGTGAACGCGAACAGGTTCAACAACACAGCAGTGAACGCGAACAGGTTCAACAACACAGCAGTGAAGACCGAGAACACGGCAGTGAAACCACGTGTATTCTTTCCTAAAGGTGGTTTATTCATGAAGGGTCAAAAACCAAAATTTCTCGACGGCCGGGTGAGCGCCGTTAAAAAACCTACGCGATCTATTTTTGCTGGATTATTTAGAAAAAAGTCCAACGTGCCCAAGGTACCCAAGGTACCCAACAACACCAAGGTGCCCAACGTGCCCAACGTGCCCAAGATACCCAACAACACCAAGGTGCCCAACGTGCCCAAGGTACCCAACAACACCAAGGTGCCCAACGTGCCCAAGGTACCCACAGAAATCAATCTCACCACGGCGACGAATATAATCAAGAAGATTGGTTTGAAGAGAGAGAAACCGTTCATTGATAAATTGAAAGTGGGTGGAAAACGTCGAAACGTGATCGATGAAGCTACCGAATATAAGAAACTTGAAGATGACTTTATGGTCAAGATTGGCAAAATATCCCTTTCAAATACGGATCGAAATGCTATCATTCGTCGCATGAATACCGACGACCTGAATCAACTGGAAGCCGAAGCACAGTTAAAGTCTGAAGTCACCAAAACGAACGAACAGAAAATGGACATCATCCTCGCGACATTACCGTTTATTAACAATGCGAGTAAGCTTTCTTTCAAATCGAGATCTAAGGCTGTCGGTGTGAACATTAATTCACTCATAGATGAGGCTAAAAAGAATAACGAAACGAAACGTGATGCGTATGTTACCAGTCAAAAACGAAAGTTTGCTAACATGATTGTAAATGTCAAACTTTCTAATGAAGACAAAAAGAGTCTTGAAAATATCATCGATAATAAGACAAACTTAAACTCGCTCAAAAATCGCGCCAACAAATTGGTCAACCAACGAATGAAGGAAAAAACTGCGATCGTTAAACAAAATCTCCTCTCTTTCCTCACACCCTTGAAGATTAATCAAACAAACAAAAATGGTTTCATAACACGTTTCAATAGGGGTGAGAGTGTTAACACTATCAAGCGAGCTGCGAAAGCTCGTGAAGAGGAGGTCGCGCGCGGTGAAGGTGAAAACGTGAGAACGCGTCTCAATCAAAATCTGAACGCACTCAATCTGAACGCCCAAGATAAAGCTACGATCATGCGTAAATTCAACAACGGAAACAAAAACGTTTCGAAACTCGTCGAGGAAGCCAAGAAACTCAAAAATCAGCGAAACACTGGGAAGTTGGCTACCGAGAAGGAACGATTGACTACCCTGGCTAAACAATTGGGTGTGAACATCGACGTCTCGAAACTCACTAATCTCGGTGGTGTGGCGAATTTCGAAAAGCGGATCAGGAATGCGGGTGCCGAAAAGGTTAAGGGAACATTCACCGAGAAGGTACAGGCTCTTTCGAGGATTGCATCGAACATGAACTTGACTAGCAACATACAATCCAACATTCTCAAACTCAAAAATGATTCTGAAATCAACGCCATGAAAGTTCGCATCATCGGTGCCGGTAAAAGTAAATTGTCCAACCGTGCAAAATCTTTGAATGTCAATTTTTCTAAAAATATCGAAAAGATCAACGATGTCACTAAGCTCACCCCCCTCAGGACCAAAATAAATACTGCCGGATCTGCCAAAAAGGGTGCTAAAAAACAAAAAGAGTTGGAACAACTCACTATGCGTAGGAATGAGACGAAACAATACATTAACGGTACGACTTTACCACAAAACAAGAAGAACGCGTTCATTCGTCAAGTGAATTTAAACGCGACAAACCTCATCGAACTTCGGAAGGAAGTTAATGCCGAAATACAGAAAATCAAAAACACGAAACGGTCTAAAAACCTCGATGAATTGAAGCAGTATTTACAACCCCTGAATATCGATAAATCTAAATTCATCAAACGTTTCGAGAATACTACAATTTCCCTGGAAAACATTAAGAAGGTCATCAACGATGAAATGGCCACTAAGGGTAACCTCGAGAGTAAGAAACGCACGCTCGCGGACAAGATCAGTACGGCGAAAGGGTATGGGGTCGCGTTCAATTTCAATACGAACGTGAACGCCCTCGATTCCGTCGATAAGATTGATAAGTTGAGTGGTGATGTGGATACTGTCGTGAACGATGTGATCAACAAGGGAAGAAACAAACTTTCGGATACGATCATCGATGCCAAATTGAAGAATGATTTCATGAACAAAGTGACTGCGATTAAAACACTAAAGAATCTCAATTCTGTTCAGAAACAGGTTACGAATCGGGTTGCTAACAATGCTAAGACAAAGAAGAATGAAATTACCAAATACATGAAACAACTTGGTCTCAATAATCAAGACGTACAAACGGTCGTTGGTAGAAATCTCAATATCAACAGTAGTCGAAAAATGGCGAATGATATGCTTGATAAGAAAAAGCGACTTGAGCTCACACAGATCCTCAATAGCAAAAAAGTTCCCGTGACGAACCGAAAACAGTTTTATAACAAAATTACAAAAAATTCAAATGTACGTGCCATCGAAAGAGACATCAACGCGTTCATGAGAAAAGGTTCAAGAAACAAGGAAGAAAATGTGGATAAGGTTCTCAACACGTACAACCTGAAACCCGAAGATCGCAAGGCTATACGGGAAGATTGGGATTATTTCACGAACATGACCATCGTTGACGTGAAAAACAAAGCCTCGAACCTGTCTTCTCAATTCAAACAGGAAAAGGAGAGTGCCCTTCGTCGTCACCTCCAAGATGATCTCAAACTTTCGGCGAATGACATTAACGCGATCATGACAAACTTCAACGCGAATCCCCGTAACATGAATGTTCTGCACGCGAAGGCTAAGAACCTGAAAGAGGTTTCATCGGAGAAGACTCGTCTGGCTGAACGTATCCGCAAAGCTCGCGAAGAAAACGCTCTGAACCTAAAGTTCAAGGTTGACGTGAAAACGATGAACGATGTCAGGAAACTCAACGCCCAGATTAATCAGGCGTATGTCGGTAAAGGTAAGAAGAACCTTTCCAGACGTGCGCTCAACAAGAATATCAACATATCCAGAGAACTCAACGCAGCCAAATCTATGAATGACATACAAAAATTGAAAAACAAACTCAACGGTATTCTCAAAGGAAAGAAGAACCAAGATCTCAGGAAGATTGAGGAAGTCACCAGAAATCTTAACCAAGAAAATAGAAACAGGTTTTTACAAAAGTTTAAAAATCAAAATATCGAACTGAATACTGTACTAGAAAACATACAGAAGTTTAAGAATAGCAAGACGAAAGAAGTATATGAAAAACAAAAGCAAGAACTCTACACGTACCTGAATGAAACACTCAACCTCAACGTGAAGGATCGTGATACCATCATGTTTGAGTTTAACAACACTAAAAATTTGAATGGAATGAAACGAAAGGCGAACGCGTTGAAGAAGACTCGAGCCAGTGAAAAGATCGTCACGGATCGCAAAAAACTCGAAGAACTCTTAAAGTCCATGAATCTCTCACAAGAGAATAAGTCGAACATTCTTAAGAGGTTCGATAACGCACCCGGAAATCTGGAATCATTCGAAGCGAATGCGAAATCGTTGATTGAGCAGCGGAAGAATGAGACACGGTCGAAAGAGCGTGATTCGCTCATGAACTATATGAACACGTTGGGTCTTTCGAGTCAAAACAAAAACATGATCGTCGGGTTTTTTAATCAGTCACCCAACAAGACACTCGAGTCTGCGAAGAATAACGCGTCGTCTACGAAGAAGACACGGGATCAAGAAAAATTGGAAAACGCACTGAAAAACTTACCAAACATTTCGGAAACAAATAAGAATAAGCTACGCACGAATCTCGGGTCGGGTACGGCTGTCAATACCGTGGTCAACTCTGCGAAGCGTATGAATGCGAACGCGAAAGTGACGAAATCTGCGAAACAATCCACAGTGAACTACATTCTATCTAAGAATCTGGGTGATGATGGAAACAAACTCATCAAGAATTTCAACGCTGGTCTGTTGACGGCGAACAGGGTCAAGGAAGAAGCGAATAAAAAGAGGGTTTCGTTGAACGCCCAGCTCGTATCGGACAAGAAGAACAAACTACGAACGTTCATGAAAAACACACTTCTCTCGAACAAAGAAAAGAACAGGTTCATCGATCGGGTCAAACTCGATACGAACCTGGGTAACCTCGAGAAAGACATTAAACGAATTGACACGAATCTCAAAACCAAGCGTGACACGTTCGCGGGTAAGCGAGCTGAATTGCAGGCGGTACTTGACGGTCTCACGGATCTGAATGCGACACAAAAGAGACAATTCATGAATCAGGTTAAGAATGTCGATACTGACATCGAACCGATCAAGAGAAAGGCGAAATCCATCGATCAGGCCAAGAAACGGGGTAAGGTGAAGCGGCGCAAGCGTGCGAAACCCACGGAAGAGAACAACTTCAACGCGACCAAGGCACTCAACATACTCAACAAACAGCGTGAAGGTGAAGTGAAACGCCGTGAGCGAGCCGTGGCGAAGAAAAACAACGACTTTAACGCCGGTAAGGCTATGAACAACATTAACCGTATGGCTAGGCGACAGAGTGTGCTTAATGAAATTTCCAAACATACCAATAAACGAATCACAAAGTTTAAGGGTCGTGCCGGAAATCCATTTAGAACTGCGGAAGAGTATAATCGGATTGCCAACAATGTCAGGAAAATGGTCGCAGTCGTCGAGGCGGAAAAGGCGGAAAAGTCGGGGAAGAATCGAGAAGCACTCAAAAAATTACTGAAATCTACGAAAACAAACAAGAAACAATCGAATGAATACATAAACGCATTTGAAAAGGGTCAGAAGACATTCAAAGAACTCAAGGAGAACATCACCATGAAAGCTAGGAGAAACGCTCTGGTTCGAAAGCTCGATAAGAAGCCTGTAAAGAATGAGAATGAAAACGAGGCGATGGAAGCTTCGAGATTGTTCAACGCTGGTGGTGGGGTGAAGAATCTCACCCGGGGTAAGGATGCACGCGACGTGAACAAAAACGTTCTCGAAAGGACTCGCAAACTCGTCGGGTTTGGTATCGCTGGTAAGTCTCGTGAGAAGTTCCTGGTGCGTGGTCGCGGCATGCAAAACACACAACCCCTCGTGAAAGAACTCGATGAGCGCTTAGCTTTGATCAACCGAGTGAAAAACCTTCCCGACAGAAAGGCTCTCGAAAAGGTGATTCGGAACGCTGACACTACTATTAACAGGGTTCGCGAAGCCGTGAAGACGAGTCAAAATAAGAACATCGCGAATGCTTCAAAGTCCTTAGTCGCCGGTGCGATCGGTAAGATTCAGGCAAAAGAGAACAAGAACATCGCGAATGCCTCCAAGGCGCTCGTCGCTGGTGCGATCAGTAATTTGAAAAGGAAAAACGCAGCTGCTACGAAAATTCAAGCTGGATTCCGTGGGAAGAAGGGTCGTAACCAGGCTCGACGAGCTCTGTTGAACAAGGCACCCGTGGCTGAGACATTTGTTCCTGAACCGAAAATGACTAACAACCCACTCTTTAACGTTAAACCTTCGTTCAGAGCTCTTGTTCAGAAAAACAAGGAACGGCGTGTCGTCAATGCGGTAAAATTGGCTGCGAAAAAGACCGCACTCTCCCGCGCTTCTGGCTCCGAGCGTGTCAAAATGGCGAGAAACCTCGCACCTGCTAAGCAAGAGAATGTCAAGAAGGTTGCAAATGCGATCAAGATATTCAATCGTCAGAGTGCCATAAGCGCAGTGAACCGCCTGAAGAAGCTCAGTTTAGCTGAGAAGACCAGGTTCAAGGGGCAAATTAGTGGTGCTAGCACAAAGGAACGTGTCAAGGAAATTGAGACGAGTGCGATCAGGGAAGATGCCCGCAAGAAGGCTGAGGAGAATAAGAAGAAGGAAGATGAACGTAAGAAAAGGGCTGATGCGGAAGCTGAGCGAGTACGAAAGCTGGAAGTGAAGAAGGCCACGCGCGCTGCGGCTGAGAGAGCTGCCATTTCCGCGAAGAAGATGCTCACCGAGACTGAAAAGATGAAGGCGAAAGCTGCGGAGAATAAAAAGTTCAACGACAGACTCGCCGAAAAGAGGCGACTTTTGAGAGAAAGAGAAGCTAAGTCGGAACCCAAGAAGCGAAAATCTAAGAAAAAACAATGAACATCGACGACGATTGTACCGTGGTGACAGATATGCCCCTCAGTGACGAAGTCGCCGACTTTATTGAACAGGGTCTCCACCGAGATATGTCCAAGGAGGATGTAGAGGACTGGTGTGACCAAAATTTAGAGAATGTCGCAGCCATTTATGAGAAGTATCGGGGTACATACTTGTCATATGGACAGGCGGACATGACCCTCTTTTTTGCACAGACTATCTATGAGAGAGACGATGCCCGTGAGATGATTAGCCAATTTGTAGGTTTTCAATAATTAAAGAAATAATGTGCCTATAACCTAATGGAAAATTGTGATGTCTGCTGTGAAAAGTTGAACAAGATAAATCACAAAAAAGTTAAGTGTCCTTTTTGTGATTTAACGAGTTGTAGATCCTGTTCCCAGAGATACATTTTAGAATCTTTCCAAGATCCACATTGTATGGGTTGTAAGACTTTGTGGAATCGTGAGTTTGTGGATTCGTTCTGTACCAAGTATTTTAGGAATACTGATTTGAGAAGACACCGTGAGAATGTTTTATTTGAGAGAGAAAAGGCACTCATACCTGAGACGCAACCAGAAGTTGAACGTATCATACAGATGCGAAGACTTCGTCGTATCATTCGAAAGCAAAAGGAAGAACTGATTGAACTCCATCATCGATACGGTACGTTCGAATACGAGCAACCTTTACCGAATGATATTCATGTTCTTTATCGAGATATGGAAAACACATATAGACATCTCGAGCAGCTTCGAATGAACGGATCAACCCTTGATAACGAACCGAGGCGTTTCGTGCGTCAGTGCCCAGTTGAAGAATGTAAGGGCTTTCTCAATGAGGAATGGTATTGTGGATTGTGCGAACATTCATATTGTAAGGACTGTAACGAACCACTGACACCCGAACACGAATGTGACCCCGAGACTGTCAAGACTATGAAACTTTTAAACAGAGATAGTAAGTCTTGTCCAAAGTGTGGGACGGTCATTCACAAGACGAGTGGTTGTGCACAGATGTGGTGCATTTCGTGTCACACCGCATTCAATTGGCGCACTGGTGAAATTGAAACTGGTCGGATACACAACCCACATTTCATAGAGTTTAAGAAGAAAACGATGATGTCTCGGGAGCATGGAGACATCCCATGTGGTGGTGTACCTTCATTCAGAGAACTTCGAGAAATTGGTGCCACGAATGAAATACTCCAATACGCGATGGTCGTGCATCAAGTAGAACGTGAAAACATGTATTTGGATCTACGACCATTTGATAATACACAGATGCGAATTGCTTATATGTTGAATGATATTACAGAACAGGATTTCAAACATTTTTTACAGCGACAGGAAAAATATACGGATAAATCCAGGGATCTATCGAACATTTTCGAAATGATGGCCAACACGGGTGGGGACTTGTTGAGACAGTACGTGATAGACCCTGGACGACATGACGAAATCGTAGATCTTTTACAGAAAATCGTAGACTATGGAAATGATATTTTTGAATCGATTCGAAAACGATACAATTGTCGACTCCCCAGAAATATTTATGTGTGAGTATTCTAAGATGATACTCATATTATTTCTGATTTTGATTGTCGTGTACTTGTTACCCATGTATCCAAAACCCCGAGTCTACCACGATTTTATAACACCCGAAGAGCGGCGACACATCATTCAGAAATGTGAGAAGAATCTCGAACCATCTTTGGTTTCAGAGGAACGTCGCATAGATGAAAAGATGCGCAAGAGTGAAACAGCGTGGCTTGGTCGGGGTGATCCTGTAGTGGATGCTATCATAAAGCGGTGTCTCAAAAATACGGACCGCCCAATCGTAAACTGTGAAAGACTTCAAGTTCTTCGATACAAACCGGGTGGATTTTACGAACCTCATCAAGATGTGATCGAGGGGGACAAGAATCCAAGAATGTACACGTTCATTTTGGCTCTCAACGATGACTACGAAGGTGGTGAGACTGTATTCCCAAATCTGAACAAAGCGTACAAACTCAAGGCGGGTGACGCCCTCTTTTTCGACACACTCGACAACTACGAGATGGAAACGTCCAAGGCTTTACACGGTGGGAATCCTGTAAAGTCTGGTGAAAAGTGGATATGTAACTTATGGGTCCGAAAGTATCCATACACTACCTAGTTTTGTATCTTTTCGCATACGTTTCCTTTGCTTCAAAATGATTGATCATTTATACCCCGAAACTTTAATATCATCTGATTATAGATGGATCTTCCCACATATGTATACAGTCAGATGACACCAGAAGAAAAACAGATTATCACCCGAGAAATCACACACCCAATTGTCATACGCGGGTTATACCAACCCAAAGCACGGAAGTTGTCATTTGAAAATGTTATTAAAATGTTCGGTCACATGGAACTCCCCGCTGAACTATATGATACACCCGAAACGGACACAACCACAGCTATTATGGGGACGATGTCCATTCCAAATCTCATCGCACACTGGAAAAAGAAACGACCACCTTCCATCTACTGTGCAGAAGTCGATCTTTTTGAACAACGAGTATCCAAAAGTCTACTTGAGACGTTACGTAACCCGAACACAAGTGACAGGAAGGTTGAAGCCTTGATGTTGTATCTAGGAAACGGTCATTCGAGTGGGTTACATTTGCACGTAAACTCCGATTTCATACTCAACCAACTATATGGTTCGAAAACGGTGTACATATTTGATAATTACGACAATCCCGATATTCATAAAAACAGTGTATTCGCTGTAGGTAAATCCAATTTTGCGAAGGAGGACTTTTTCAAGATGGACCATAGCAAAATGAAAATATACAAAGTGACGTTACAACCCGGTGATAGTTTGATGATTCCGCCTTGGTCATGGCACGCCACACAGGGACACGGAATCAACATGTCCATCACACAAATATTTGAACGTAAAAATCTTTGGTATCTTCTCAAAAATCCAAATTTGATTCTTGATTATTATTCGGATGAATACATGACACAATTGATCGTGTTACTCGTCATACTTTTCATAGTCATGTATTTTAAGCGTCGATATCACCGCGCTCGATGAGCTTCTTGCGGTTCGCCATATGAAGGTCCTGGACGAGGGCCTTGTTTTCCGCACCATATGGCACAGCGTACCCCTCATCACACAACCACTTGTTGACATTGGTCCAAATACCTTCCTCACACACCCAAACCTCGGCGAGTACACGACCAAACTTACCCCTCGAATCCGCCTCGGGGCATCTGAGTTCGATCTCGATATCATCCTTCTCAGATGCGACCGCCTTTAGACACCACTCCTTGAGCTTCTTCTTCGAGAGGAGACCAAACTTCTTCTCCTCCTTGTCCGACGTACGAGACTCTGGGGTATCGATGCCGAGGAGACGGACACGTTGCTTCGTACAGACATCGAAACCGAGATCGATGTTGACATCGATGGTGTCACCGTCGACCACCTTCTCGAGGGAGGAGACACGATACTTGAAGTTACAGGGTTCGACGTTGTAAGAAGACATTTCTATTCACAAGACACTTAAAATCTTTATGCTACGTTAAGTTATGAAATGTATCGCAACCTTTTCCGAAAATAATTTGTACAAAATCAAATTGGCAAAGACTCGTAAGAATGTTCTTGAAGGTATGTACAGACGACCGAGTATCGTGGAGGTGCGTCCGATTAGAGAAAATCTGAGACTTCGTTTACGCTTCACTGAAGCGATAAAAGAAGCACAGGAAATATGCGAAGATAACATAGAGTCCCAGGAGTGTCACTGGGCATGGTACGAGGTGGATGAATTGGAGGATTCCCTCATGCGTCAATGATGACCGTAGGTGGTTCGTCGTCGTCGT